>Ga0209123_1000033_pt1 | contig 266954 bp, 261 predicted proteins | sample BarGraIncu00431A_FD_184500 | JGI IMG/M metagenome (GOLD analysis project Ga0209123, IMG submission 184500) | Arctic peat soil microbial communities from Barrow, Alaska, USA - Barrow Graham LP Incubations 004-31A (SPAdes) (version 2) | ecosystem: Environmental > Terrestrial > Soil > Wetlands >... | reverse complement strand
CCATGACGACAAGTTGACAGTTCTTCGCTGTATAAAGCACCTGTCGAAACTCGACATTCTTGACGGCGATATCCTCGATGTCTTTCACAAAACCTTTCATAGCGACTCCTCTTTCATTGTTTTGCCCGTACGCTGTGCTGTTTATTGCAAACAATGAGAATAAAACGGTGGCTACAAGAAAAAGCTTATGCAAAGAGCTGTTGAATTTGTTCATTTCCGTGTCCTGTATGAAATCTAATAAATGTGATTCACATACAGCGAATGTCACATTGAGCACCAAGAATTTTCATGATGTGTTGAAACACTTTGCATTGTCTGTTCGCTACCGAACACTAGTATTCCACACCAATCGCCGGCTTCTCAAGGATCGTTGATCACCTTTGTTTTCGTAGACGTGTGCTAAGGCCGCTTGACATCGCAAACTAGCCGTAGAGAAAATACTCTCGGTTTTGCGATTAAATTCTTTGAAATCGCGCCCCTCTATCGACGCACTTAAATATACAAAACTGCGTTGAAAGAGCGTTATTTTTTAATCCCAACATAATGATCGGTAGTCATGTTTATCCCTGCCAGGAATCAAGCTTGTTGATGCTGATGGTATTGGGAACCAAGCCGCCCGAATTCATCTCCCCCATTCGTACGCTTTGGAAACGATTATCCACTTTATTGATTAGGGTTTAAGTAGGGTAGTCAAAATTTGCAGTCTTGATCCAAATAGCGTTGGCTATCAACAGTAAACCATCACGCGGTTCCTAACGTGGCGTCATTGGATCGGTAGACTTGAGAGAGCCAATTACTTTGGTCGGATTAGATAACGAACCTGCCAGGAACGGAAGCGATGATTACATTGGTTTCGTATATTATTGGTGGGGAAAATTAATTGCGGGACATTAATCTGCAGGATATTTGTTTAGACGCAAACAACGATTTTGAAAATAGATGATCATCAAAACGACTCTGACAACTTGAAGACTTTGGTGTGCGGACTTCACTTTGACAATGGCATATGCCAGTCAATCTCTGTCATTAACTTAGGTTGCGACAAGACAACTAATCAACTGGGAACGATTCATATTTACTAACCGGGGGAAATAAAATGGGCATAGGAGCAATCTTACTGATTATCTTGGTCTTGGCATTGGTCGGCGTCATTCCCGCTTGGCCTCATAGTCGAGGCTGGGGTTATGGTCCTAGCGGCATCGTTGGAATTATCCTGATCGTCCTGCTCGTCTTGTTATTGATGGGCCGAATATAACCATGGACCTGATTTCACAAAACAAATTTTGAGCTGCTTCGTCTTCCAAATTTATGAAGACTTATGAGCGCAAAAACCGACTGAACAATTTTTCAGCTAAGCAGCAGGCAGCAAATGAAGAGCGTTCGCTTGTTTGAATCCGAAATAATTTTTACAAGATAAATTGACGGATTCAAATGAGAGTTTATTTTTATGACCAGCAAGGGAGGGAGCATGAACTTAATCATCAGCTTAATTGTATATCTGGTCGTCTTTGGTCTCATTTGGTGGTTGATCAGCATGTTGCCACTGCCCGGGCCAGTATCTCAGATCGTCCGAATCCTGTTCATCATTTTGCTGATTCTGATGGTTCTCTCGGTGTTCGGGATTCTGCCTGGTGCTGGTTTGCCACGTATTCGACTCTAGTCAGCAGGGTCCAAGAATTAGTCATTTCCCAAAGTATCACCTTTAAACATTCTTTTAACTTTTGAAAGAGGCATCTTATGAAAATGATAAAGAAATTTGCACTTAGTGCAGTTGTCGTGGCAATGGTGGTCGGTTTGATTGGTTGTGCCGACATGTCTAGACGTGATAAGAACACTGCTATCGGCGCTGGTGCTGGTGCCGTTGGAGGTGCAATTCTTACTGGCGGCAGCGCAGCCGGAACCGTTGGTGGTGCGGCCGTCGGTGGCATCATCGGCCACGAAGTCGGTAAATAGTAATTGATGTGCGGTGTACCTAAATTTCTAAGTCAGTACATCGCACGTCGCTCAGTGCCCTTATCCCGCAGTAAGAGTATTCTACACAGTCGCTCTTGTATACGGTGGGCAGATCACTGAGAGATGTAAATGATGAATCTTAAATTGACGATCACCCAAAATTGACCCGCTTATGAACTGAACAGCTGAGACTGAGCTAGGGATTCATATGCGTTTCGACGGTTAGTGCCATTCCACTCGATATCCGCTTGATGTCTGCAAGTCGAAAAACGCTAGCCGCTAGATAATGTACACGGCACATTACTTAACATTGTCGAAACCAATTGCACAATCTCACTCTTCCCCCGTCAGCCTTCTGGCTGGTGACGTAATTTTGGAAATATGTATGAAAAAATTAGTACCTTTGCTAACAATATTTATTGTTTCATTCTTGACTGGCTGTGCTGCGAAGCCCGGTATTGTCCCTCTGCAGCCAGGAACCCGCATCGTTTCGAGCCAAGCTGCGACTGGCGTCGCAGGATCCGAAAATTTTAAAGCGGAAACAGTTTCCAAGGAAATCGACTCCGACATTCCCTTGAACTGATACCGCAAGAATAATCCATCAAATATTGGTTATCGACAACGGATAACTGCGCAAAAAATATTCCAACATGCAGTTATGGCCTAAGATCCCACTGAGCAAGCCATGGTTTTCAAAATCCAACTGTCGAAAGAATAAGCCTTCACAGCAGGAAGTCATTGTAATTAACTACAACGTAGCTGTACTGATAAGGTAGGTAGCTTCAAAGCGAACGTATTGGATTGTCAAAAATTCCCTCCCCCGAAAGAGGGAGAGGGCTGGGAGGTTGTGGTGTAAAGTCAGTTTCGCCGTGTCTATGCAACGAGGGATCGATTACCAGTAATATTGGGCACCGCCATGGAATTTGCATGCGTTCTTATTTTTTGCACGGACAGTTACGCCATCATTACAGAGCACATTGCGGTGGTTACTCAGATAGATTCTGGAATAGTAGCGGCCCTCGTTGTCATTGTAATAATAACGCTTGGGAGGATACCTTTTATCGTCCCTGCTTTGTTTGTGCTGCTTAGATGACTCCGCTTGACGATCTTGATGATCATCCTTGGGACCGGATGGCTGGGCGATAGATAGAGTGCTGAACGAGAAAAGCACCGCCAGAACAAGAAGAATTTTTTTCATATGCGCCTCAAAATGTTTGTTAAGAAAGTAAGCATCGGTTTAATCAGAGCCGTGGGGAAAGCCAAAGCAGCAATGCCATTTTGATGCTATCAGGATTTCAGATGTCTTCTTTGATTTTAAACAGACTTCCGGATGCGAGAGCGTAAGGTCGGCAGGGAAAAGTATTACATCAACGATACACTGCTTAATGAATTGACGAAGTAGCAATATGTCGATGCTATCGATAGCTTCTAAACATATGTTGATTTCCTCTGAAAATTTAAACATATTGTTTAATCATGTCGATGCAATCAACCAATTCTAGCTATCGGGTGGGGGATTACCTTAAAGGAAATGTGAATAAAGCCCCGCAATGCGGGGCTTTATAGCGTAATCAATTCGATTAGGTCAAATCAGATTGGCTGGATGTTTGTTGCTTGCGGACCTTTTTGCCCCTTGCCAGAAACAAAGCTTACTTTTTGCCCTTCTGCGAGGGACTTAAAGCCATTAGCTTTAATTTCAGAGAAGTGCGCAAAAAGATCATCACCACCTGCATCAGGAGTAATGAAGCCAAACCCTTTTGCATCATTGAACCATTTAACTGTACCGGTTTCCATCTAATAATCCTTTAAAACTAAGTTGAAGAATGAGCAGGTGCTCGGGGTGAAGTAAGAGATCAAACATACATCGGTTTTTACAAAGAAGAAAAGATTCCTTCGCCCAGAAACCTCTTTTCTTCGGGTGAGTTTGATTTATGCTGCTACGGCTTGTAGCTGCACCAATTTTGAGTGGGAGGGAACAGATTTCTGAGGAAGAACCTTCAGTTTGTTTCCTGCAACTGGCTTTGTACGAGCTTTGCTCGATGGTAGATGACGCAAAGTCTTAAGTGCATCAACATCTTTTATCTCGATAGCCTTCTGATCAACGCTTATCATTCCAATATCGTTCAGCGCGGAGAGTGTGCGGCTGACCGTTTCCAGTGTCAATCCGAGATAACTGCCGATTTCATGACGGGTCATCCGAAGATTAAACATTTTGCTGGAAAAGCCCATTTGCGCAAATTTGTCTGAAAGGGAAACGAGAAATCGTGCGACACGCCCTTCTGCGCTTAGAGACCCGAGCATGCAGATCATTGACTGCTCTCGTACCAGTTCGCGGCTCATGACACCGTAGACTGCATGTTCAAGCTCGATGTGGCTTCTTCCCAGCGAAGCTAATTTTTTGAACGGAACCAAAATCAGGTCGCAATCAGACAATGCAACGACATCGGACGAATAACGTTTGGTGTGAATGCCATCAACGCCAAGCAGGTCGGATTTCATCGGGAAGCTGAGTACCTGCTCATTGCCGAGTTCATCGACCAGAACGGTTTTTAGGAAGCCAGAATTGACGATGTACAGCATGTCAAACGGCTGTTCAACTGTGTAAACTCTTTGCCCAGACTTGAACTGAACATGCTGGAACAGGATTTCTTCATTTGGGACTGACGAATTAAGCGCAATCTGGATGCGCATCAAGTCACAAATCTCACTCAGATTGGACCAAAGCTTTCCCTGACGCTGCCTACCAGCGTCACCCCCAAGCACTAGCGATTCGGAACGAATTTCAGACATTTTTATTGTACACATGACCAGCCCCCTGTAGTTTTTTATAACTGATTATTAGTGATATGTCTTTGTGCTTTGTTAGAAAACTGGTTCTCCCCACCCCCGTTGCATGTCGTATCTGCTGATATAAATCAAGAAAAATCATTTTTCCTTGTTTGTATTATTGCGTACATAAAATGTTGTGGATGTAGGCGCCCGCTGAATACGAATGTAGGAATATTCCTACGCCCATGGATCTGAGTGTCAAACAGCGTCCAATAGTTTCCACTGGCAAGGACCGAGTAATCTAGACACCTGATAGCGTTATAATTTCCTTGACCCAAAACTTGACCCACTGAGACAAAAATCGCCCCGAACAGAACGGATTTCTTCATAGAGAAGCCTCATCATGTTTTGGAGAGTTCTCCACTCATAATCCGTTGGCGAGGTTTTGACCAGCCTAGGTAGTGAGTCGCATCACATTGTTGGTATCTGAATTTTCAAAATGGTGAAAACCTAATATCCATGCGTGTTTCCAGACATGATTAGGCTTCATACCCAAACTTGCACTACCCACCGTTGTACCCGCCACCATGTGCCCTTCTTGGGTATGGGTGAGAAAATGCAGCAAATAGATTAAACCCGCACAGCCATCAGGTTCTGCAGGGAGCTTTGCACAAAAAAAGCCCGAGCAGCTTTCACTGGCGAGCTGAATCGGTCATTGCAACTCAGTTATCAAACGGGTTATCTGGTTCAGGTCGCAGTCCAAATATACCGACAGCCTCGTCAAACATAAAAAAAGCCAGCGCAACGGCTGGCCTCTTAATTTCTCCCATCCTACGCACACATGATCTGGTGCGCTGGGAGCGCGGTGAAAACAATAAATATTTGATACAAGCAAAGCCAGCGCGGGGTCTAGCTTTGGTATTGGGGCTGGAATTTGGCCGCCAGCTCCGGCACTCACAAGAGAATAACCGGTCACTGTTACTTCTCTATGACATTAACGAATGTCGTTATTCTGATACCGGAACAGCTGTGGGTTGACTCATGCACAAGGTAATTTGAAATTGAAGAAGTAGGAAATCGTCTAATTTGTTGCTTTTCATTAACTGAAAAATCCTACACAACGCCTACATGACGCATAAAAACAAAAAGCCAAACCTTGTGAGTTTGGCTAAGTGCTTGAATCTACTGGTGCGATGGCCGGAATCGAACTGGCGACCTACTGATTACGAAATATCAAATTAAAACAACCTAGAATTATCAGTAATCAAATAATTCAATAAATCCATATGGTTGTGTGTCACTGCGGATTCCTCGTGACTCTTGATTCACGCACTTAAATATACAAAACTGCGTTGAAAGAGCGTTATTTTTTAATCCCAACATAATGATCGGTAGTCATGTTTATCCCTGTCAGGAATCAAGCTTGTTGATGCTGATGGTATTGGGAACCAAGCCGCCCGAATTCATCTCCCCATTCGTACGCTTTGGAAACGATTATCCACTTTATTGATTAGGGTTTAAGTAGGGTAGTCAAAATCTGCAGTCTTGATCCAAATAGCGTTGGCTATCAACAGTAAACCATCACGCGACGTTTTTCACGTCAATAGAGTTGGAAAACCGACAGAATCCACCCAGAGCCGTCTTGGCACGGAGCGGATTCCATCGTGGACAACAGGGTTGAGATCGGATCGCATAATCAACCTCGCTGAAAAGCCTATTACAGAGTCGTTAAAGGCGTCGGCCTTGAATGACACGAATCAATATCACTACGATCGCGATGATCAGGAGAATGTGAATAAATCCTCCTATTGTGTAAGAGGATACCAAGCTGTTTGACAGTTACAAGGGATAAAACGACAATTAGAAAAAGGCGTTTCATAAGTTCAAATAACATGTAGTAGCTGGTGGATTAGCCATCGCGGACAAATACAGACTACAGAAGTATCACATTCATGATTTGGCGCAAATCCAAAAGCAAGTTACGGTATTAGGATTTAACAAGTTAACACCATGTCATCTACGAGTTAAGACATGATCAAAGAATTCTGGGATAAAGGTGTTCGTGCCGATCATAAAAACTTTCAACTTTGGCGGCAAGAACATCCAAAAGGAGTGTTTGTTACCTTTGTCACGAAAACGAAGGTAACACTCCATGGATCAGAATGCCTTCATCTGGGAGGACCCTTGCTACGGGGTAGTAGCCTTAATGCTGGGGATGACAATTTCACTCTGAAGCGGAAGGTTGTTGCGGACAAACAAAAGGAATTGGAGACGTGGACGACTAAAGAAGGACTAATAGTTAATTAATTCATGCAAGCACTGTGTGCAAGCTGGCTTCATTACTGAATATGCTTCAGCGCCTTCATCCAATAACGAATCGATGACAGTTGGGATTTACAGCGCCAGTCTCACCTCGGTTATTTTTGTCACCTTGTCCTCATGCATCTTGAATCCAAACTGTGTCGCAAAGCTCATCAACGGCCGGTTTTCCGGCGTCACCTGAGTCACTAGCATTGACGTTCCACGACTGCGGCAGTAAGGAATCATCTTGTTCATCAAGACTGCGCCCAATCCTTTACGCTTCATGTCTGAGCGCACTACGATCACAAAATCTGCGCGATTATTGTCCGGGTCGGCAAATGCTCTGACGACGCCCAGCATCTGTTGTGTGCCAGTGTCGTCTTTAGCTATCGCAACAAACGCCATTTCGCGATCATAGTCGATCACGACTGATCGGGAGCGTTGCGGGTGCGGCGTGCTTCTATCCTTGGGTTGGAAGCGCAATCGAAAATCGTCTGGTGCAAGTGCGCTGATGAACTCTGCATGTTGCAACTCATCTTCGGGGCGGATCGGACGCAACAGCAACTCTTGGTCATCCCACTTGACGTATTCTTCCAACTCCTTCGGATAAGGTCGGATCGCAAGGCGCTCGGTGCCGGACGAGGTGGCAGTTTCGACGCCGATACGCGCATCGAGCGCGAGCACGCCGGTCTCGTCGACGAGCAGCGGGTTGATGTCAAGCTCGACGATTTCCGGAATGTCGCAAATCAATTGCGATACCTGCGTCAGCGTCAGATAGAGCGCATCGAAGTCAATCGGTGGCACGTTACGGTATCCGGCCAGCAGTTTGGCGATCCGCGTGCGCGATACCATATCTTTCGCCAGCGCCATATTCAGTGGCGGCAGCCCGACTGAACTGTCGGCCAGCACCTCAACTGCAGTGCCGCCTTCACCAAACAGGATGACAGGGCCAAATACCGGATCGGTCGCGGCGCCGATAATTAGCTCAAACGCTTTGGGTTTGCGCGCCATTTGCTGGACGCTAAAGCCGGTCAGGGTTGCATTCGGCTCTACTTTGCGCAGACGGCGCAACATGCCCGATGCGGCCGCTTGCACTTGTTCCTTCGTTTCCAGATCAAGCACAACGCCACCGACTTCCGATTTATGCGTGATGTCCGGCGACAGGATTTTGACTGCGACAGGAAAACCGATTTCGCCGGCGACTTGTACCGCTTCTTCTGGCGTCAGAGCAACGCGTGTTTGGACCACCGGGATGCCGTAAGCATCAAAAACTGCTTTGGCTTCCGGTTCGGTCAGTATGTTCCTTCCTGAAGCCAGCGCAGTGCGCACGATCTTGACGGCTTTTGCTGTATCCGGCGTGAATTCGACCGATGCAGATTGTGGCGTCTGCATCAGCATTTCCTGGTTGCGCCGATATTCCACTACCTGTAGGAAACCGCGTACCGCTTGTTCTGGCGTGTCAAAAGTAGGGATGCCTGCATGCCGAAAAATCGTACGTGCCTTTTCCAGCGTTTCTCCACCCATCCAGCAACCAAAGATGTTGCGCGTCGAATGCTTGAACAGGTTGGCAAGCGCAGTCGCAATATCGGCGCTGGGTACGATCGCAGTTGGTGCATGCATGAACAGGATGGTGCCGGATTCGGGTGTATCGAGCAGGATCTTCAAAGTTTCGACATAACGCTCGACCGGAGCATCACCGATGATATCCACCGGATTGCCGTGCGACCACATCTTCGGCAGAACCGCATCCATCCTGTTCAGGATGTCTTCAGATAACTGTGCCAGCTTCCCGTTGCCGAGAATCAGCGCATCAGTCGCCATGACGCCGACGCCGCCGCCATTCGTCACAATGGTCACCTTTTCGCTATCCAGTGGGCGTGTCCTTGCCAGCGTTTCCACTGCGTCGAACAATTCTTCGGTGGTGTTCACCCGCAACATGCCGGCACGGCGGATGGCTGCGTCATATACATGATCAGCACCAGCCAGCGCACCGGTATGCGAAGCCGCTGCTTGAGCGCCTTCAGGCGCTCGTCCGGCCTTGATGATGAGAACAGGTTTGAGGCGGGCGGTAGTGCGCGCAGCCGACAGGAACTTGCGCGCAAATTGTACCGACTCGACATACAATAGGATCGCGCTGGTATTGACATCGGTTGCGAGATAGTCGAGGACATCGCCGAAATCGACATCGGCGCTGTCGCCCATCGATATGAAATGCGAAAACCCAATGTCTTTTGTTTTTGCCCAGTCCAGCACAGCGGTGGTCAGCGCACCCGACTGCGAAACGAAAGCCAGATTGCCCGGCTGTGCAGTCGTGTGCGAAAAACTTGCATTTAGGCCGATGCCCGGAACAATCAAACCGACACAATTCGGACCGAGAATTCGCATTAGGTAGGGCTTCGCCGCTTCCAGCATCGCCTCTTGAATGGTGCGGCCTTGTTCATCCTTGATACCCGACAGGCCTGCGGTCAACACGATTGCTGCTTTCGTGCCGCGCTCGCCCAGTTCGGCGATCAAGCCTGGGATGGCTTCAGGCGGTGTGCAGATGACCGCAAGCTCTGGGGTCTCTGGTAATGCTGAAACAGATGAATACGCATGTACGCTTGCAACACTTTTTTGTCGCGGATTGACTGGCAGGATGACGCCCTGGAATCCGCCCGCCAGCAAGTTTGCCATTACTCGTGCGCCAATGCTGCGTGGCCGGTTCGAGGCGCCGATGACAGCAACGGATTTTGGGTTAAACAGGTGAACCAGGTTTCTGATGGTCATTATCGATCCTTGTGAATGGTTGCTTTTGATGTTGCGAGCATAAGCCCGGTGTAGTGGCCCGCTCCGCGCGTGACTATACCGATCTCGCCCGGCCAGAGCATGGCGGGACACTGCCATGTGAGGGAAAGGCCGCCACAGCGCCCTGAGACGAGTCCCGCGCATGATCTAGTCAATTACCGTTTTTCCTATCAATGAATTAATTGCAGCCAACAGTTGATTCTGCCGTGTAGTCGTACAGCTTGTAGCATGAACCACAAAGCTGCCATACCGCTTGTCATCGGTATGGCAGCTTCATTTTCCTTTTAATGCTTTATTTGACAAAGGGGAAATACCAAGGCATTAGATAAGTCAGTATCAACATAATAAAAATGCCTATTCCCAATAGAATAAATGCATATTTGGCTGTTTTGCTAAGAATCTCACCTTCCCTGCCTACCAAGCCTGTTGCAGCGGTAGCAATCGCAATAGATTGCGGAGATATCAGCTTGCCCATGACGGCGCCCACCATGCTGGCGGTGACAGTAATCAGCGGATTGAGCTCCAGTTGCATGGCCGTAACGCGCTGCAGGTTGCCAAATAGCGCGCTTGATGAGGTGACTGATCCGGTAAGGAAGGTGCCTACGAATCCTATGAAAGGAGAAAATACCATGAACATGGAACCTGTTGCTGCAAAGGCCAGACCCATGGTAAAGGTAACGCCCGCATAGTTGGAAAGGTGTGCAATGGAAAGAACGCAGATGATGGTAACCATTGCAAACTTGAGTTGCCTGAACGTTTCCTTGAATACCTGAACGAAGGTAGATGCCTTCATCTTGAAAAGAAACATTGTGATCACAGCCACAATTAACAGTGCTGTGCCAATAGCTGCAAACATATCAAAGGCGAAGGCTGCTTTGTAAATTTCGGGTGATGCAACAATGGGTACTGTCTTGTAAACAACACCATTGAGTCCGGGCCAACCGCCAGGCATCTGGATGATAATGCCCAGGCTCTTGGAAAAAGCTTTGAATGCCTGTGTAGACCATACAACCATGAAAGCAGTGACCAGAATAAAGGGAGTCCAAGCGTATAAAGTCATCCTTTTTTGGTAGGTGGTCTGTCCAAGTTGCTCAAGGGGAGCATCATTTTCAAACCGCCAGATTGTGACGGGCTTCCAAAATTTCAGGAAAACAATGGTGCAAACCAGCGAAATCAGCGGAGGAAGCAGGCTAGGCAGCGCAGGGCCCATATACTGCGTAACAATCCAGTTGGGAATGATGTAGGTAATACTCGCAACCAGACATACCGGCAATACTTCCTTGGTGGCCTTCCACCCGCTCATAACAACAAGCATGAATACAGGAATGATCAAGGCATAAAAACACATGACGCCGCCAACTGAGGCAGTAACAATGCCGGCATCAATGCCAGAAACGTTCGCCATCGTGATGGTGGGCATACCTACAGGACCGAAGGGAACAGGAACGGTGTTGCCTACAAGACAGATAATTGCTGCCGGTAAAACAGGAAAGCCCAAGCCGATAAGCATGGCTGCTGCGATCGCGACCGGTGCACCTTGAGCAGTAGTACCTTCAAGGAATGCCGAGAAGCAAAAGCCAATCAGGATGGCTTGAATACGCCGGTCGTTGGACACGGTTGCGATGGACGACTTGATAATCTCGAAGTTGCCAGATTTGATTATCAGGTTATACAAGAAAACCGCAAAGAAAATTAGCCAACATAGAGGCAAAATACCGTTTGCAGCACCAAAAGCAGTTGCCGAAAGCGTCGTTATTATTGGCATCTTGAAAACAATCATGGCCACCAGCATGGTGAGCACCAAAGTCAAGAAGGTGGCTATATGCCCCCTCATTCTTTTTATCGCTAATGCCCAAAACAGAAAAAACATGGGTATTGCAGCACATAAAGCGGTTAGAAATACACTACCGTTTACAGCAAAATAATCCTGATGCCACTGCATAGCCTTACTCCTCTTAAGTTATGAATTATGTATTCAGACCTTATTCTTCAGAACCTTGAACTATGTATCCAAGGGATCTGAACTCATGAATTCCCCAATCAATTATTTATCAATTAGACATCACATTTCTGTTAAAAAATGTCTGCTCATACTTTATGCAATAAGCAATGTATACAAAATGCCATAAAACATCTGCTATGTCTCAATTGTTTTAATTCATATAAAAGGAATATTCTGGCCATCAAAACTTTGGCACAATCTCAAATAACCCTACAGTTTCAATGGAAAATATGGAGACTATTACGCAAAAAATGCGCATTTTATGGTCAATTTAGCGCTTATTGGCAGTAAAACTTTTTTTGTGATGTGTGTTTAGAGCAACAAGTGAACTGTATTTCTCCCAAGGCCCCTTTATTACTGAATAGTAATTTAGAATTGGGGAGCTCAGAAGATTTGCATACAAAATACACACTTCTGAGAACTAAGATCTGAATACATAATTCATACTTACAGGAGCTGTCATGACACAATGGATAAGGTTCGACCGAAGTAATAAACAAGAATTTGGGACTTTGCAAGATGGTGTGATCGCCATTCACTCCGGCGACATGTTTTCAGGATCACAACCTACTGGCGAGACAGTGAAGCTCTCGGATGTCAGTATTGCCACGCCATGCGACCCCTCAAAAATGATCTGTCTGTGGAATAACTTTCACGAACTGGCAGCGAAGAATAATTTTCTGGTTCCTGAAGAGCCACTCTACTTCAACAAGACTTCCAACACCTACGTTCCGCACGGCGCACCCATCGTAAGGCCAGACTCCTACAAAGGCCGTATTTTGTTTGAAGGTGAGCTGGGTGTGGTAATCGGTAAAAAATGCTCGATGGTCAGCGAGGCCGAGGCTGGCGACTACATTTTTGGTTATACCTGCGTCAACGATGTTACTGCTGTGGACCTGTTGAGAAAGAACCCCTCATTTGAGCAGTGGTCGCGCGCAAAGAACTTCGATACATCTGGCCCATTTGGTCCGGTTATCACTACTGGTGTCGACCCGATGAAGCTCAGCATCCGTACCGTAGTGAATGGCAAGGAGCGGCAAAACTATCCCGTCAGCGACATGTTCTTCCCACCACACAAACTTGTGGCCATGATTTCACGCGACATGACTTTGATGCCGGGAGACATCATCTCTTGTGGCACATCACTTGGCGCTGGACCGATGCCCGATGCTGACAACGTTATTGACGTCATGATTGATGGTGTTGGGCACCTAAGCAATCCCTTCAACCAGATCCCTGAGAGTCCGTATTTGCTCGACGAACCGCCGAAGCCGATGCGTATATGCGTGATTGGCGCCGGCGCCATTGGCGGGTTACTTGCCGCAAAGCTCGCATTGGCAGGCAACGACGTTACTGTGGTCGATCGGGGCAAACATCTTGGTGCCATCCAAAAAAACGGCCTGACACTGGAATGGCATGACGGCAAGGTTGAAGTCGCCAAGGTTAAGGCGGTAGAAAAAATTTCCCAAGCCGGAGGTACGGACTATAACTTGGTGATCCTTGCAGTCAAGGCACAGGTCTTGGATAAAGTGGCTGAAGACATTGACGTATTGCTTGGCCCTGACACCATCATCATGACAGTGCAAAATGGCATTCCGTGGTGGTATTTCCAGAAACTAGGCGCACAGTACGAGGACAAGAAAATTGTCGGCCTTGACCCTACAGGCATCCTTTCGAAGAAGATAAGTGCCGATCGTATTCTGGGTTGCGTGGTTTATCCGGCATCGCATATCAGTGCGCCGGGTGTGATTCATCACGTGGAAGGCGACCGCTTTCCTGTCGGTGAACTTGACGGAAAAACGACTTACCGTGCTAAGTGCGTCCACGACATGTTTGTGCATGCAGGGCTGAAATCGCGGGTCCTGAAGGACATCCGTTCAGAAATTTGGCTGAAAGCCTGGGGCAATCTTTCTTTCAACCCCATCAGCGCGCTCTCCCATGCAACACTCGTCGATATCTGTCAGTTCCCAGAAACGCGAGAACTTGCCGCGACCATGATGGAAGAAGCGAAGACCATCGCTGAGAAACTAGGAGTGACCTTCCGAGTCAGCATCGACAAGCGCATCGCCGGTGCAGAAAGCGTGGGCGCGCACAAGACTTCGATGCTGCAAGATGTTGAAGCCGGGCGTTCGCTCGAAACCGAAGCGCTCATCGGATCAGTGCTTGAGATGGCAAAGCTGACCAACACCCCTGCTCCAGCCATTCAGGCGATCTATGCTTCGGTAAAACTATTGAGCAAAGTAATGGAAACAGAAGGTGGCGGTTTTCCACTGCATAAAGATACGGCGGCATAACGAAAAAATTTGAAGATACGCAGATGTTCTTTGAGTCAGAATTAAAAACTGAATAAGTAATAGGTACTTGGCTTTAATGTATTTAGATATGTATTAATTGTTAAATATTGGCTTGCATCTGCGTGCTTCAACATATGAAGGGAGGGGTATGTATTTTCAAAACTACAATCCGATGGGGAATGTATTTCTTTCTACCGTCATAGCAACAATACCTATTGTTGTCCTGCTGTATTTCATTGCGCTGCATCCGCATCGCGACGCTCATGGAAACAGGCATCTGGGTATTGCTGCGCATTGGGCGGCGTTGTACGGTGTAATAGCCGCCTTCGCGGTCTCATGCGTCGCCTTCAATATGCCGGTTGTTTCAGCTGTGTCGGCATTCAGTCTTGGCGTGTTCTCAGGATTTCTGGGGATTGTCTGGATCATTCTGGCGGCGATGCTGCTCTATACAATGACGGTGGTCTCTGGCAAGTTCGAGATTGTGAAAGAGTCGATTGTTCACATTTCTTTCGATCGTCGACTGCAGTGTGTACTTATTGCCTTCTCTTTCGGTGCGTTGATCGAAGGTACCTCAGGCTTCGGCACACCGGTGGCCATTGCAGGTGCCGTGATGGTGGGTCTGGGATTCAAACCATTCCAGTCAGCCGTACTGAATCTGCTTGCCAATACCGCGCCAGTGGCATGGGGTGCAGTCGGTACTCCAATCGTGGTACTAGCAGCCACCAGCGGTTTGGATCAACTGACGCTCTCAGCCATGGCAGGTCGACAGCTGGTTTTCGTCTCCTTGCTGGTGCCGTTCTGGCTGGTTGCAGTATTTGTGAAAATGGAAGGCGGTACCTGGAAAGAGGCTTTCGAGATTTGGCCAGCAACACTCACTGCAGGTGGATCGTTCGCCTTCATGATGTACATCACTTCGTCATCCCCTGAGTTGCACCTGATGACCAATGTGCTTTCCGGGGCATTTTCCCTGATCATCACCGGCTTGTTCCTGAAATTTGTCTGGCATCCGAAAAAGCGTTTTCTGTTGAAGTCGGAACGCGAGGCAATGGTCAAGAGTGGAAAGTCTGAAGATGACTTCGGTGTTTGGACGTACCCTTACACAGTCAAGGAAACCATTAACGCCTGGATACCATGGGTGATTCTGGTAGTTTGCTGCGCGCTTTGGGGCATGCCAGCGTGGAAGAGCTTTCTGAACACACTCTTCTCTGGCGTTTCTTTCAAAACGACACTTCTCGGTTCAACATTCAGTGGCACGATGTCCTTGCCTGTATGGGAGATGCCAGCATTGCACAATCAGGTGATGCGTACCGCACCTGTCGTCAAAGTGGCACACCCGGAAGCGGCACGTTTCGTTATCAACTGGTTGTCAGCCGCAGGTACTGGCGTATTTATAGCTGCCATGCTTTCTGGCTTGGCGCTCAAGCTGAACGTGGGACAGTGGAAAGAAGCGTTTGGTGGTACGGCAAAACGCATGGTGATGCCCGTTGTGGTTATTACTTTGGTGCTGGGTCTCAGCTATCTCACTCGTTACTCCGGCACTGATGCTGTTCTGGGTCTGGCTTTCACCGGCGCAGGCTTTTTCTATCCGTTCTTTGCAGCGTATCTGGGATGGCTCGGCGTTTTCCTTACCGGCTCGGATACGGCGGCCAACGCCTTATTTGGCAGCCTGCAACGGATCACGGCGAACCAGTTGGGCCTAAACGAGGTTTTGATCGTCGCAACCAACACAACCGGTGGTGTCATGGGCAAAATGATCGACGCGCAATCGATTATGGTGGCTTGCGCTGCCTGTTACGATGATCCGCAAGAGGGCACACGAGCGCTTGGACCGATATTCCGACAAGTATTTGTATTCTCGATCATCGGAGCCGCGTTTGTTGGTGTAATCGCCATGCTGCAAGCCTACGTCTTTCCCGGCATGATCCCGGTACTGCCACATTAAGGTCTCTGCATAGAGGGTCAGAGGTTCAAAACCTTGCCCCGGATCAACGAGAAAAGGGTTACAGATTTCTGTCTGTAATCCTTTTTTCTTTTTTCCATTATTGTGCAATTTTGTAAGAATTTTCGTAAGAAATAATCTTGGCTAAAGATTCAATTTTGTCGATGCGTGATCACTTGATGGAAGAATCTTGTGCGGACTCCAGCCAGACTACGGTGCAGAACAGATGGAGCGGCTCAATCAGAACCATTGCCGGGTAATCCCTCCCACCAAATAGAGGCGGCGGATTCAACCGGTCACTGCAACGCTTCGTCAAACACTTGAGCTGGCGTTTTGAACCCCAATGTTTTTCTGGGTCTTATATTCAATTTGTTCGCAATGTCATCAAGCTGGCTTTGAGTGTACATTGATAGCCTGGAACCCTTTTGGAAAGTACTTTCGATATGAGCAGTTCTTTGTAAATCTGGAACGCTTGAATCGTGAAATTTAGACCGATATATTTATGAGAGTCAGCGTTTGCTTATTTACAAAGGTAGGCAAATACACGCTCAATTGGAGTGCCCGCATCAATAGAAATTACCCTGTTCAGTTTTTCAAATTTTTGAATAACCACTCCATCGGCCATTTTTCCTGAATAGGCAATTATTTTTATTTGATTCACCACCATACCACTACAGTCATATTGCTCAAAAATTTCACCTGAATACAATTTCTTTCCTTCAAACTCTGGTGGTATCTGATAGTCAATCAACCTCCACACAGTCACATAATGACCGTTTTTCTTAATTGATGCGGTATCGATATAAAACGTTCCATTATTCGTCTCAGCAATTACTTCCCAAGTTTTGCTTTGGGTGCGATTAGCGTTCGGCCTGGAGTCACTAGAATCATTAGAGTCTGGAGAGCAAGAAATCAAGCCAACGGCTATTAGGCATATGAGTATGAATGTGTGGATCTTATTGTTTTTCATATAACGTGTATTTGTCTTGTTGAGCTTGTCTAAATTCAGCGGTCAAGTTTGTGCCCTTGTTGGAACGTATTTATATACATGGAAAAATTAGTAAAAAAAGCATAAAGCAACAGTGAAAATTATTCCATTCCTTGTGAGTTGACGAATAGTGAGCAATAATGTAACCACATCAGAAATTTTGTATACATAATTCAAATTTCTGAGGGGCTAAGATCTGAATACATAATTCATAACTTACGGGAGTTTTCATGACACAGTTGATTAAGTTAAAACAGGTATTTTGTACTCTGAAAGATGGCGTAATCCACATTTCCTGCGGCGAATTGTTTGCTTGTAAACGTCAAACTTCGGGGGGATTATGAACAAAACAGTATTTCTAAATGTGGAAAAGTTGGATTATGATAAAAAACTAATCTTTTCCCCATTATTTGAGTTAGCTACGACGACCATGTACGATACCAGCACTGATGCTGAGATAATTGAACGAGTTCAGGGTCAAAATCTGGTGATCACAAAGGAATTGTCGTTAGGGAAGAGCCTCATCGATCAATTCCCACCCTCTGTCAGACTTATCTGTGAGGCGGGTACTGGTTACAACAACATAGACATTGATGCTGCACGGTCAAAAAACATTACAGTCTGCAATGTACCCGACTACAGCAGCGAAGCAGTCGCCCATCTGATAATAACCTTCATTCTGAATATAAGCTCTTCACTGGTTCCACAGCAAAACATGCTGCAGCACAAAAATTTCAAAAATTTCACCAAATCGCTACAGGTGCCGCATTTCGAATTGCAGGGGAAAACGCTTGGAATTATCGGTGCAGGCACAATAGGACGCAGGGCACAGAAAATTGCTTTAGCTCTTGGCATGAGTATCATGGTTTATGATATTTCACCGCAGATAAAGGATGAGTCCAAGGTTCGTTATGTGCCTTTGGAAGAACTGTTGGCGTCAAGTGATTTTGTATCCATTAACTGCCCTTTGAACTCTACTACGAAGCATCTTGTTAATAAAAAAACTCTTGCGCTGATGAAGCCAACCGCATTTATTATTAATACTTCTCGCGGGCAACTCATTAACGAAGTTGATTTGATCGACGCACTACAGAATGGCAAAATAGCTGGTGCAGCGCTTGATGTACAGGAACAGGAACCCCCAGAACTGGATAATCCTCTGTTTTCAATGGGGAACGTCATAATGACTCCTCATATCGGCTGGAGGCGTATTGAGTCGCGTCAACGGCTTGTCCAAATTATGGCTGACAACATAAAAGCCTTTATCAATGGTGCCCCCATAAATGTTGTGAATGGCCCTCTTTGTACAAGTTAAAAATTGTACATTTTAAAAGCCTGAGAGGGGATTTAGTAACATCGTTTGACAAGTTTGCCACCAAGGCGTCTTGGCTCAAGTCCCCCTCTCAACTCCCAACTTTAGATAGCCATTATTACTGGGGGGGTGCCTTGTGCCCATGAAATTACTTACTCCCAGCTAACCGTTTAAAAGTGAACGGTGGTCCGTCAACTATTGGAGACAGATTGAATCGCTCCCAGTTTTCTAAACACTATTAAGCCTCTCGAAATACTGCTTTTCAAATTCCACTGGTGACTGCCGGCCACTGTGCCCATGCCGACGCTTGGTACTGTAGAACATCTCGATGTATTCAAAGACATCCTGCCTGGCCTCATCCCTTGTACGATAAATCCTCCGACGGATGCGTTCGCGCTTCAACAACTGGAAGAAGCTTTCAGCAACCGCATTGTCGTGACAGTTATGCGCACTTGGCTTCGGAGCAGTTTGCGAAACACGCTCAGGTTGTTGATGAGCTTCTCGGTGACATAAATTTGGCACAACAAGAATGAAAAAAGGGTCAGCATTTCTGCTAACCCTTTGATTTCTGGTGCTGATGGCCGGAATCGAACTGGCGACCTACTGATTACGAATCAGTTGCTCTACCAACTGAGCTACATCAGCGAATCTGCTATTTTAGCAAACAATTGCTGCTTTTTGTCAGTCGGCTGGCAGAACATCGAAGGATCAGTGCAAAAAATGATCCCTTAATCTATCTTCACCGCAAAACAATGATTCCTCGGAAGATAGTGGACATTCACATTCAATATCCCGATTAATCTTGACTAGGCGCAATCATGCATCAGGAAGGATATACTTAACAATGTTTCATTTATGTGGCAAATTGACGGGTTACATAATGTTGATTTCCATCAACTGTTTTGGAGCATATTACATAGGCACGACTGGCAACAGGAATGCCTCATTGCTCAACTGAATTTGACAAGGAATAAAATGGAAAATTTCGCAAAAGAATTTCTCAAAAGGGCGTCCATCGCAGTGATGGTGTTGACTGTGGCCACCGCCTGCGCCGAAACACCACAGGAAGCCAATGTAAAGAAGCTGATCGAACAGCGGCTGGGTGATGGCGCCAAAGTGGATGCCGTAATCAAAACGCCTTATGCGGGGCTGTATGAAGTCCAATCAGGCGGGAGCATTCTCTACACGGACAGCAAGGCTGAATATGTCTTCATCGGCCAGGTCATCGATGCCAAGGACACCAAGAAAAATTACACCAAGGAACGTCTGGCCGAAATCAACAAGGTCAAGTTCTCTGACTTGCCGCTGGATTTAGCGATGAAAAAGGTCAAGGGTGATGGCAAGCGAGTGATCGCGATATTTTCCGACCCGAATTGCGGCTACTGCAAGCGTCTTGAGCAAAACATGAAGGAACTGGACAACGTAACGGTGTATACCTTCATGTTCAACATCCTGTCTGCAGATTCAGCGGAAAAAGGCAAGAACGTCTGGTGCTCGGCTGATAAAAACAAGACGTGGGAAAACTGGATGCTGGACGGCAAGGCCCCATCCGCTGCGGCTGCCGATTGTGCCGACCCAGGCAAAAAGGTCTTTGAACTTGGTAAAAAATTAATGGTGGATGGCACGCCAACGATATTTTTTGCCGATGGGTCGCGTATTTCCGGGGCTATCGACGTCAAGGCATTTGAAGAAAAATTCGCCACGATCAAGTAGGTCTACTGGTTCTTCCGGGTAAAGACAAGGTTCTTCCCGGAAGAACCAGACGCAAGCTCTTGATCTGACGGTATAATTTCAGGTCAATAAAGATCTGAAACGGATGATCACGCCAGATACCCGACCCGCTTGCTAGGCTGGCCGGGTTTTTTGTTTAGGTCGTGCCAACACGCCATGGAAAGCAACAGAATGAAACCACACCTCATGTCTCCCATCGAAACGCAATTGCGCGATATTCTGAGCCGCCGCATCATGATCCTGGATGGCGCGATGGGCACGATGATCCAGCGTTATGGTTTGACTGAGGCAGACTATCGCGGTGAACGTTTTGCCAATTTTGCGGCGCCCGCATCGGCTGGCACACGCGAGTTGTTCGTCAAGGGCAACAATGAATTGCTGACGCTGACGCAGCCGCAGATCATTCAGGAAATTCACGAGCAATACCTCGCGGCCGGTGCCGACTTGATCGAGACCAATACCTTTGGCGCAACCAGCGTGGCGCAAAACGATTACCACATGGCGCATCTGGTGTACGAGATGAATGTTAATGCGGCCAAAATCGCGCGTGCCGCATGTGATAAATATTCCAGCCCGGACAAACCCCGCTTTGTTGCCGGCGCACTTGGGCCAACGCCCAAGACCGCATCGATTTCGCCGGATGTCAGCGACTCCGGCGCACGCAATGTCACTTTCGATCAGTTGGTAAGCGCCTATCTGGAGCAGACGCGTGCACTGGTTGAAGGCGGTGCCGATGTGCTGCTGGTTGAGACCGTGTTCGATACCTTGAACTGCAAGGCCGCGCTGTTTGCGATCGACACCTTCTTTGAAGAAAGCGGCAAACGGTTACCGATCATGATTTCCGGCACGGTCACTGACGCCTCCGGCCGCATTCTGTCCGGCCAGACCGTGACCGCATTCTGGAACTCGGTACGCCATGCACGCCCATTGACCATCGGCTTGAACTGCGCGCTCGGCGCGACCTTGATGCGTCCATATGCCGAAGAGATTTCGCGCATTTCCGATACCTTTGTCTGCATTTATCCGAACGCTGGTTTGCCCAACCCCATGAGCGATACCGGGTTTGACGAGCTACCGGCAGATACGTCTGCGTTGCTAAAAGAATTTGCCGAAAGCGGCTTGATCAACATCGCTGGCGGCTGCTGCGGCACGACGCCTGATCATATCCGCGCAATTTCAGAATTGCTCAGCACCATCCCGCCGCGAGCCATCCCGGTTATCCCGCAAGCGATGCGTCTGTCGGGGCTGGAGCCCTTCACGATTGATGACTCTTCACTCTTCGTCAATGTCGGCGAGCGCACCAACGTCACAGGATCAAAAGCGTTTGCGCGCATGATCCTGAACGAGCAATACGACGAAGCTCTGGCGGTTGCACGGCAGCAGGTCGAGAATGGTGCGCAAATCATCGACATCAACATGGATGAGGCGATGCTCGACTCGGTCGCCGCCATGACACGCTTCCTGAACCTGATCGCGTCGGAGCCAGATATCGCGCGCGTGCCGGTGATGATCGACTCATCCAAGTGGGAAGTGATCGAGGCCGGGTTGAAATGCGTGCAAGGCAAGTCGATCGTCAACTCAATTTCGATGAAGGAAGGCGAAGAGATCTTCTTGCATCACGCGAAGCTGTGCCGCCGTTACGGCGCGGCAGTGATCGTGATGGCATTCGACGAAAAAGGCCAGGCGGACACTTATGAACGCAAGATTACCATTTGCAAACGTGCATATGATTTGCTGGTGAACGAAGTCGACTTTCCGCCAGAAGATATCATTTTCGACCCCAATATTTTTGCGGTTGCAACCGGCATCGACGAGCACAACAATTACGCGGTCGATTTCATCAACGCGACCCGATGGATCAAGCAAAACCTGCCGTACGCGCACATTAGCGGCGGCGTATCCAACGTCAGTTTTAGCTTCCGTGGCAATGATCCGGCACGCGAAGTGATCCATACGGTGTTCCTGTATCACGCGATTCAGGCAGGCATGACCATGGGCATCGTCAACGCCGGCATGATAGGCGTGTACGATGAAATTCCGGCTGATCTGCGCGAGCGGGTCGAGGATGTGGTGCTAAACCGGCGCGACGATGCGACCGAGCGCATGATCGACATTGCAGCCGAGTTCAAGGCTGGTGGCAAGAAAGAAGAAGCGACGCTCGAATGGCGTAGCCAGCCGGTGCAAAAACGCCTGTCGCATGCGTTGGTTCATGGCATCACACAATGGATCGACGAGGATACCGAAGAGGCGCGGCAGGCAGTGTTGCGCGATGGCGGTCGCCCGATCCATGTGATTGAAGGTCCGTTGATGGATGGCATGAACATCGTCGGCGATCTGTTCAGTCAAGGCAAGATGTTCCTGCCGCAGGTGGTCAAATCAGCGCGTGTGATGAAGCAAGCGGTGGCGCATCTGGTGCCGCACATCGAGGAAGAAAAAAGACTGCTGGGTGACAGCAAGCCCAAGGGCAAGATCGTCATTGCAACCGTAAAAGGCGACGTGCACGACATCGGCAAAAATATCGTGTCGGTCGTATTGCAGTGCAATAATTTTGAAGTCGTGAACATGGGCGTGATGGTGCCCTGTGCCGAAATTCTGGCAAAAGCGAAGGAAGAAAACGCTGACATTATTGGCTTGTCCGGCCTGATCACGCCCTCGCTCGAAGAAATGGCTTACGTTGCGAGCGAGATGCAGCGTGATCCGTATTTCCGCGAACGTAAAATACCGCTGATTATCGGTGGGGCAACCACTGGTCGCGCGCATACGGCGGTCAAGATTGCGCCCAATTATGAGGGGCCAGTGATTCATTCTGCGGATGCGTCGCGTGCGGTATCGGTCTGCCAATCGCTGCTAACGCCTGAAACACGTACACAGTACCTGGCCGAAGTGGCCGCCGATTATGCGCATGTACGTGAGCTGCACGCGAGTAAAAAAGCACCAACAATCTTGCCTTTGCCCAAAGCACGCACCAATAAAGCAAAAGTTGATTTCACCGGCAATCATATACCGCATAAGCCGCGCATGATCGGCCATCGCTTTGTGAAAAATGCCGACCTTGCAGTGATTGCGCAATATATCGACTGGGGGCCGTTCTTCCATACTTGGGATATGGTCGGGCATTATCCTGATCTCCTGAGTGATCCGGTGACCGGTGAAGAAGCAAGCAAATTGTTTGCCGATGCGCAGGCAATGCTGACAAAAATCATCGATGGTCGCTGGCTGACCGCCCACGGTTCCATTGCGCTGATGCCAGCCAACAGTGTCGGTGACGATATCGAAATTTATACAGATGAAAGTCGGGATAAGGTTGCGCTGACCTACTACTGCCTGCGCCAGCAATCGGAGAAACCCGTCGTCGCTGGTGTGGCGCATCCTAACCAATGCCTTGCAGATTATATTGCGCCGAAGTCGTCCGGCATTGCGGATTACATCGGCCTGTTTGTAGTGACTTCTGGCATCGGCATCGACAAACATCTGCAACGATTCAAGGATGCGCTCGACGATTACAGCGCCATCATGCTGCAAGCGCTGGCGGATCGTTTGGTTGAAGCGTTTACCGAATATCTGCACGAGTTGGTGCGCAAGGATTTGTGGGCGTATTCGCCGGACGAACATTGGAGCAAGGACCAGTTGCATAAAGAGATGTATCAAGGCATCCGTCCAGCGCCCGGTTATCCGGCTTGCCCGGAACACACCGTCAAGACGGAAATATTCACGATGCTGAAATGCGAAAAGATGGGCATGGAGTTGACCGAGTCGTATGCGATGCTGCCAGGATCGTCGGTATGCGGGTTTTATTTCGCGCATCCAGACGCAAAGTTTTTCAGCATCGGAAAGATTGGCCAGGACCAACTGAAAGACATGGCGCAACGACGCGGCGTCAGCGAAGAGCAATTGCAGCACTGGCTAGCACCCAATTTATAAGGGACTACACCCCTCTCCTGTAAGGGGGAGGGTGCTTCAACATAAACGACAGAAAACTCTGTAAACCCAACAGCAGGAACCGCTCATGCAATCCTACAAACAATTCCTGAACAGCCATTTTTTCGACCGCCGCCTCGCGCACATTCTGGGTGTAAGTAGTCTGGCCCCCTTCCTGTTGCTGTCGCTCGCATGCTGGGTCGTCCATCCCGGCTGGCTAGGCGACATCATTCGCGGCCAACTTTCATACGGTATCGCAATCCTGGCATTCCTCGGCGGCATCCACTGGGGTGCGGCACTGTTGACCGGTGACATGACTGGTGAGCAAACCAAGAAAGTGCTGTTGTGGGGCGTGGTACCCGCAGCGTTGGCATGGGTGGCGGTGCTGATTGATGTCGGCCTGGGTTTTGCGGTATCGATGGCTTGTTTTATTGGCGCCTACCATGTCGACAAGCGCATGTATCCACGCTATCACATGCCGGATTGGCTGCTGCTGTTGCGCTACCGCTTGACCTGCGTGATTGTCGCCGCGCAAGTGCTGACCTTCCTCGCCGTCAACCTGAGGTCATAATGAAAGCGCCTTCCCAGAAGCAAGTCGAATACAGCATCGTACCCAAGGACCTGGCCGGACATCTGTTTGCAGTGACGGTGAAGGTCGATACGCCAGATGCGGAAGGACAGGTTTTTGTGTTGCCGGCCTGGATACCGGGCAGCTACATGATCCGTGAATTTGCTCGCAACATCGTGCAGATTCGCGCTGAATCTGCGGGCCAGACGGTCGCGCTCGAAAAGCTGAACAAGGATATGTGGTTCGCTGCGCCCTGCAAGGGACCGTTGGTGCTGCACTACGACGTCTATGCATGGGATCTGTCGGTGCGTGCCGCGCATCTCGACCAGACCCATGGATTTTTCAATGCCAGCAGCGTGTGCCTGCGTGTGCTGGATCAGGACCACCTGCCGCACGTGATCGACATCCGCCGCCCGGCTGAACCTGCATGTAAAGCATGGCGCGTTGCGACCTCGCTCCCAGAACTGAAGGCTGCTCGCCACGGATTTGGCACCTATATCGCAGCCAATTACGATGAGTTGATCGATCACCCAGTCGAGATGGGTTTATTCGAACTGGCGAGTTTCAAGGCGCATGGCGTATTGCATGAAGTCGCCATCACCGGCAAGGTACCAAAGCTCGATCTGGCGCGTGTGACGTCTGATTTAGAAAAAATTTGCGAAGCGCAGATTGCGCTGTTTGAGCCAAAATCCTTGTGCGCACCGATGGATCGTTACGTGTTCCTCGTCATGGCGGTTGGCGACGGCTATGGTGGGCTGGAGCATCGCGCATCTACCGCGCTCTTGTGTTCGCGCAAGGATCTGCCGGTCAAGGGTTGGTCGGATATGAGCGATGGCTACGGTACTTTCCTCGGCCTGTGCAGCCACGAATATTTCCATACCTGGAATGTGAAGCGCATCAAGCCAGCAGCCTTCGTGCCGTATGACTTGCAGACGGAAAACTACACGCCATTGCTGTGGCTGTTCGAAGGCTTCACCAGCTATTACGATGATTTGATGTTAGTGCGCAGCGGCGTGATCGGCGTGCCAGCTTATCTGAAGCTGATCGAAAAAACCGTTAGCAACGTGCTGCGCGGTAGTGGGCGTTTGAAGCAGAGCGTCGCCGATGCAAGTTTTGATGCGTGGATCAAGTATTACCGCCAAGACGAGAATGCGCCGAATGCGCTGGTGAACTACTACACCAAAGGCGCGCTGGTTGCGCTCACGCTCGACCTGACGATCCGCGACAAGACCGCAGGTAAAAAATCGCTGGACGATGTGATGCGCACACTTTGGCAGCGTTATGGACGCGATTTTTATATTGCCGGCGAAGAACAGCGTGGCATCACCGAAGCTGAGGTCGAGGCACTGATCGACGAAGTCAGCGGCTTGAAGCTCAAACGCTTTTTTGACCGCTATGTGCGCGGCACTGATGACTTGCCGCTAGCGCGTTTGCTCACGCCGTTTGGTATCGCTTTCACTGACAAAAGAAAAAGCAGTAAGGCCAGCCTTGACGTGCGTGTTGCGCGCGACGCTGCCGAATGCAAGCTTGCGCAAGTGTTCGAAGATGGCGCCGCGCATCAGGCCGGCTTATCCGCGCATGACGTGCTGATCGCCGTCGGTGGTTTGCGTGCGACAGCCAGCAATCTGGAAGCGCTGCTGGCACCTTATGCAGTTGGCGATAAGATCGTGCTGCATGCATTTCGGCGGGATGAGCTGATGGTGTTTACTGTCACGCTCAAGGGTGACACTACGCCGCAACCGAAGCTGGCAGAGAACAGGAAAACGTCGGCTGCAGTCAAGGCGCAGGATAGCTGGCTCGCGCAGTAACTTGACGGTCCTGCATTCACGGAACCCGATTCAACTTAGGCATCATAGAGTGACGCTATGGAAAAAATTGACTATGAAAACGCGAGAAAAAAGTTTGATGAGGGTTACGACTGCTTTGCGCGTTTGAACGATGTCGGCAGGATGACTGTGGCCGCGTTTGCTGCGGAATTTTATGACGGCGTCGAGTACGAGTTGAATGCAGTTTTCTCGCGAGTTGAACTGGCGAGCTCGCGTCTGATGATTCCTTGCGGTTCACCCTTGATGGAGTTTGTACGCGAGGATGCCGGCAAAAAACTTGTGAAAAGCTTTCGGCTTTTGCCGGTTCAGTTCGACTGGTTTGTCAGGTAAGCTGGCTATATAAGCTTATTGGCGCGGCTTAAGGTTTTCTTTCTGGCGTCCTGCATCACACGATAGAAGACTTCATTGCGCATATTTTTTTCTGCTACTTGCTGGCATTGCTGAAAGCTTCTCATGTTTGCCATGCGCAGTGACTTGTATTGCTGCTGTTCGGCCGCCGACAGGCCGGTGGATCTGCGCTTCAATTCCAACTGATCGTGACTGCGTAACAAATCGCTCGATTTGCCGCATTTTGCCATCACTCTTTCACCAAACTGCGGCATGTAGCCCGACAAATACCGGTTTATTTCACCTTCTCTCAGGAAGCTTATATCCTGCGAGCGCGTGGCATTCATCGTTTCGATGAACGCTTGCGGAAAACCCATATTTTTCAGGTAGTCGTTGACGGTATACATCAACTGCTGGGAGGCGTTGATGCCATGGGTAGCACGCATGTATTTATCGAAATCGTGCCCTACATACGAACGATGCACGCCTAAAACATTGCCGTAATGATGCACCCCTCCAGCAAAGACCAGCACACACGCGCTGAGACAAGTGCAGTTTTTCTGGTTGGCAATCCCGGTGCAAATATTGCCGCGCGAACCAAATCCACTTGGCGCCATCGCGCGCAACCTCAAATCCCGAATCAGGGTGCCCATTTTTATTGCCTCAAAAACGCTTCCACCTTTTGAATACAGGGATACCCGGTCGATGCCACCGCCGGCTTTATCGAGCAAAACGAGCAGCTTTGCATAATCGCCCTGGACAATTTCACCTTCGAGGACGATGCCGCTTGCGCCGAAGGGGCGCACTTCAGCGGCGTTGGCTGGCAACGCGAAACTTAGCGCAAAATAGGCAATTAAAAATATTATGAGGCGCATAGTAGTCGAATGATCGTATGATGGTTATTATCAATCATACGTCATGGCAGCAATCCTAGCGCCTTTTAATCCTACCCATGAAAAAGCTACTTTCATTACTATTTATCTCGGCCTTGCTCCCGGCTTTTGCTGCCGAGAGCGCTTATTCCCAAAGCGCGGCTGGCAACCCTCGCAATACGTCCGTCCCCGACTTTCGTACCTACGCCGCAACCGGCTACGTGCCCTCCAAGCGGAATATTAAGATCATCAAAAAAATGAAGGGCAAGGTTTCTGCTCTCAGCTTGCTCAAGTTTGACGTATCGACTAACAACACGCGCTCCATGCGCTGCCGCGTAAGTTTTCCTATCTATGGCCCGAACAAAACGCCGTTCGCTTCCCTAGTCGAAGCGGCAGCCAATATGGAACTGGCCAAGTCAGGACTAGTTGCGCCAAACGCGCCACGGGTTCGGGCAACGCTTGATGAATTTGATTTCAACTCATTTGGAACGGGCAAATGGACCATACGCGTCACGCTGATGTCCGACGGGAAGGCCCCGCTGTACGTCAAGCACGAATACACCTACCCGGTGTCTGCCGGCGCAGCCGCCGCATGCAAAGATGTAAGGAATGCCATGCGCCCGGCCATCGAGTCCTTCTTGCGTGCACTGTACACCAACCCTAGATTTGTCGAGTTCATGCAGTATTCACCGTCATAACCAGCAACGCAATTGACCAATTGTGACAACTAATAACGCGTCGCGTTATTAGTTGTCGTCAAAAATTGCATTTTGAATGCTTCCCGCAGTGAGAAATGGCGAAGAAACGCCCTTTTCAGCCGCAAAATGCGATTTTTTAAGGGAGTATGAGACTTAATCTTCTTGAGAGCCACATAATACGAGCGGGAGGAATAATACCGGCAGCAGTATGACTTACGCGAACAGTCGAGCCAGCTCTACACCCGGCTCGGGTGCACGCATGAAAGCTTCGCCGATCAGGAAGCCATGCACGTTGGCGTCACGCATCTGTTTGACATCAGCCGTCGTCAGGATGCCGGATTCCGTGATGACCAGTTTGTCTTTGGGTACGTTCGGCAGCAAGCCTATGGTCGTGGCTAGCGAGGTCTCAAAAGTGCGCAGGTTACGGTTGTTTATGCCTTGCAGCGCCGTATTCAGGCGCAATGCTGCATCCAGCTCGGCACCATCGTGCGACTCGACCAGCACATCCATGCCAAGCTCCAATGCGCAAGCTTCGAGCTCCGCCATCAGGCCATGATCCAGCGCAGCGACAATCAAGAGGATGCAATCCGCACCCCACGAGCGCGCTTCATACACTTGATACAGGTCGATGATGAAGTCCTTGCGCAGTACCGGAATGGCGCATGCAGCGCGGGCCTGTTGCAGGTATTCAGGCGCGCCCTGAAAGAAGGGCGCATCGGTCAGCACCGACAGGCAGGCTGCACCGTGTTGCGCGTAGCTGGCAGCAATCTCGTCCGGGCGGAAGTCAGCGCGAATCACACCTTTTGACGGCGAAGCTTTTTTTACTTCAGCGATGATGCCAGCCTTGCCAGCGGCAATTTTTGCGCGCAGGCTGGCTTCAAAACCGCGTAGCGCCATGTGCGCAGCAAGTCCGGATTCCACTTCGCTGCGCAGGCTCGACAATGCACGGGCTTTCTTGGCGGCGGCGACTTCTTCTGCTTTGACGGCGAGGATTTTATTCAGTATGTCGGACATGCGTTTTTCAGGTGAAAGTTGAGTTTACGCTGCACCGAGTTCCTGCGTGGTAGCGACGAAGTGATTGAGCTTGGCGCGTGCCGCCCCGGACGCCATCACCATGCGGGCACGTTCGATGCCATCTGCAATGGATTTGGCAATGCCCGACGCATACAGTGCCGCGCCGGCATTGAGCGCAACAATATCGCTGACTGGCCCCGGCCGGTTATCCAGCGCTTCGAGCACCTTCTCTTTTGACTCCAGCGAATTGGCGACCTGAAAGTTACGGGTCGCAACCATCTGCATGCCAAAATCTTCCGGGTGGATTTCATATTCGCGAATCTCGCCATTCACCAACTCGCCGACCAGCGTGCCGGCACCGAGCGAAATTTCGTCAATATTATCTCGCCCCCAGACGACCAATGCATGCTGCGCGCCGAGTCGCTGCAACACCCGCACCTGAATCCCGACCAGATCGGCATGGAATACGCCCATCAGGATATTGGGCGCACCAGCCGGATTAGTCAGCGGGCCGAGAATATTGAAAATCGTGCGCACGCCCAGCTCTTTGCGTACTGGTGCCGCGTGTTTCATCGCCGCGTGGTGCTGCGGCGCAAACATGAAGCCGATACCGGACAAGGCGCAGCATTTTGCAACTTGCGGCGGCGTCAGGTTGATGTTGGCACCCAATGCTTCCAACAGGTCAGCACTGCCGGACGAAGACGACACACCGCGCCCGCCGTGCTTGGCGACGCGCGCACCGGCCGCTGCCGCAACAAACATCGATGCGGTTGAAATGTTGAAGGTATTGGCGCCATCGCCACCGGTGCCGACGATGTCGACCAGATTGCTGGTGTCTTCAATTGGCACCTTGGTCGAAAATTCGCGCATCACTTGTGCGGCAGCAGCGATCTCGCCGACGGTTTCCTTCTTTACGCGCAAGCCCATGGTGAGAGCGGCGATCATCACTGGCGACATCTCGCCCTGCATGATTTGGCGGAACAGTGACAGCATCTCATCGTGAAAAATTTCGCGGTGATCGATGCAGCGCAACAGCGCTTCCTGCGGGGTGATCGACATGATGGCTTAGCCTTCCAGAAAGTTCTTCAGCAAGGCATGGCCGTGTTCCGACAAGATCGATTCCGGATGAAACTGCACGCCTTCAATCGCGTATTGTTTATGGCGTACGCCCATGATTTCGCCATCGTCTGTCCATGCAGTGATCTCCAGACAGTCGGGCAAGGATTCACGTTCGATCGCGAGTGAATGGTAGCGGATCACGGTGAACGGGCTAGGCAAACCACGGAATACGCCGACGCCGGTATGGGTGACTTCGGACGTCTTACCGTGCATGATTTCTTTTGCGCGTATCACTTTGCCGCCGAAGGCAGCGCCAATCGCTTGATGGCCGAGGCAAACGCCGAGCATCGGAATTTTGCCAGCAAAATGATGCAGCACGTCGACTGAAATGCCTGCTTCGTGCGGCGTGCAAGGTCCGGGCGAAATACAGATGCGGTCCGGTTTTAAAGCCTCAATTTGCTCGATCGTGATTTCATCGTTGCGGAAGGTACGGACATCTTCACCCAACTCGCCAAAATACTGCACCAGGTTGTAGGTAAAGGAATCGTAGTTGTCGATCATTAATAGCATGGTTGCTCCTATGGCCGCTTATGCGGCGCAATCTCGTCATTATCTCATTATTGTCTGCGCGCCAAGTGGGCGCCAGCGGTATACGGCTTATCGCTGGGGGCTACGTCATCGGATAAAAATATGAGAATAATGCGCCACGCTAATTCCAATCATCAGATTGAAGTGTCTTCGTCTTCAGGATCGTCAGGTTCCCCTCCGGGAATGACAAATTTTTCTTCCGCCCACGCGCCAAGATCAATCTGCTTGCAGCGTTCGGAGCAGAAAGGCCGGAACGGGTTGCTTGCTGTCCATTCAACTTTTTTGCCGCAGGTCGGGCAATCTACAATGACAGCCATCAAAAATTACACAGTGTCAGGTCGAAAGAAACATCTTCTTCGAACGGTTTTGGTTTCAGGTCGCCATCCTGCGTGGTGAAGCGCGCCCACAGCATGTATTTGTTAGCCGAAATTTCAGGAATGACGCCCAGATCTTTGTGCAGTGTCAGGCGCAGCATCTGGTAGGTTTTACCTTGCAGCATTTGCTGGTAGCTGCCGGCATGCGCAATCACCTTGCTGGTGCGACCCGATTCGCGCAGCAGACGCAGCACCAGTCCTAGCGCATTGAACAGCGGATTCAGCGGCGCAAACCAGCCGGAGATGTCGGCAAAACGTTTCTCGGCCGGCTGATGTTGCCACGCATAGTAGGCCGGCAAGTCAAACTCGCAGGCCCCACCAGGGATGATAGTGCGGCCACGGATGCTCATCAGCCATTCATTCTCGCGCAGGTGCTGACCGGTCTTGCCTTGCGCAGCAACCAAGGCCGCACTGGCCTGATCAATCTCAACCAGAAAGGAATCCAGCACATCGGACTCGACATTCGGGTTGGTACGGAATCCGAGCAGTGTTTGCTTTTGCCGCTCCAGTTCTTGCAGCAGATCCGACTTCAGATCGGCGCGACCGGCGACTTCGAGCATTTCGAAGATCGTGGCGAGTGCGACATGATGTTGTAGCGGATGCTCCTGATGCAGAAAGAAGCTGTACTTTTCGTAGAGATCTTCCAGACGCAACAAGGTCCGAATACGCTCATTGAATGGGTATTCGTAAGTAATCAAAAGGACGCCCCGCTTAACTGGATCAACATTCCATGATTCTGACCCAAGCAGCGCAAAATTACAAACGTTGCCATCATTTTGTTTCAGTTTTATTTGCCAGTTCGACATACAAGTCATGCAGGCGGTCAACTTCCGCCGCCAGGGTGTCGGCGGAACCTTCGTTCACGATAACATCATCGGCGAAGGCAAGGCGTGTTTCACGCGACGCCTGCGTTGCCATTATTGCAATTACCTGTTCACGGCTCATCGCATTGCGCGCCATCACGCGCTCAATTTGAAGTTCTTCCGGGCAATCGACGACCAATATGCGCGACACCCGTTGACGCCAGCGATCCGACTCGACCAGCAAGGGTACGACAAACATCACGTAGGGGCCTTGCGCAGCTAACGCTGCGCGCTCGCACTCCTGCCGTATTAACGGATGCAGTATGGTCTCCAGACGTTTTTTTGCAGTCGGGTCAGCAAAAACCTGCGCACGCATGGCTGCGCGCTCCAGCGCGCTGGTCGCGTCGATGAAGCGCTCGCCGAATTCGGCGCGAATCGCAGGGATCGCAAGACCGTCAGAGGCGGTCAGTTCATGTGAAATGGCGTCGGTATCGATGATGCTCGCACCGCGCTCAGCAAACAGGTTCGCGACCGTAGTTTTGCCGCTGCCGATACCACCCGTCAGACCGACAGAAAAAACGTTCGCCATGGATCTCAGGCGAAACTGAAAAGAAATTGCGAAATCGGCTGGCGGTATAACAGCGCAATCATGCCGGCGGCGGCGAGGTAAGGACCAAATGGAATTGGATTATCGCGTCCGTGCTTGGCGAAGATGATCAGGCAAATGCCGACCACGGCACCGACTATCGACGACAACAGGATAATCGCAGGCAACATGGTCCAGCCCAACCACGCACCGAGTGCGGCCAGCAGCTTGAAGTCGCCATAACCCATACCCTCTTTGCCGGTGGAGAGCTTGAACAGCCAGTAAATCGACCACAGCGACAAGTAACCGGCAGCTGCGCCAATGACGGCATCGCCTAGCGGCACAAAACCGCCTTTCAGGTTGACCAGCAGGCCGCACCACAACAGCAGGTAGGTCAGGTCGTCCGGCAACAATTGCGTATCGAGGTCAATGCAGGTCATGGCAATCAGCAGCCAAGCAAACAGCAAAGTCGACATCCCCGCCAGTCCACTACCAAAATTCCAGATCAGGTAAGCAGATAACAGACCGGTACACAATTCGACTAACGGATAACGCAACGGGATGCTGGCGTGGCACTCGCGGCAGCGGCCGCGCAAGAACAGGTAACTGATGACCGGGATATTTTCCAGCGCGCTGATCATGTGGCCGCAATGTGGACAAGCTGAGCGTGGCACGATCAGGTTGAAGCGGTCGGTGTGCGGCAGTTCCAGACCACTTTCATGCGCGACGTAATTGTCCGACTCGCGCTGCATCATCTTCGGCATGCGGTAAATCACGACGTTCAGGAAGCTGCCGATCAGCAAGCCCAATATGCCAGCGACGATGGTCGGGTATACGGAATTGGGCGGTAGAAAAATAAGGAGATCGAGCATCAGGTCGCTTGTGGTAGGGATGGAAAGTCTGCGACGAGTATCCCAGCAAAGGGGTAAAGGGTCAATGGCCGAATAGCAGCGCCGACTACATCAGCGGATCTTTGTTTTTCCACACTTCGACCCGGTTGCGACCAGAATTTTTTGCCGCATACAGTGCCTGATCCACGGCCTGAATCAAGTCCTCTGGCCGATTGAATCGCACCCCATTTTCCATGTGGGTGACAGCGCCTATTGAAACAGTGACCTTGATCGGTGTACCGCGATCCTGCAAATGCACAATATTGCTGATACTTTCTTTGAGTCGCGACAATAGCCTAAGCGTGGGTTCCAACGCAGTGCCGGGCAGCATCACAATAAATTCTTCGCCGCCGTATCGAGCAAAAACATCTTCCGGCCGGAGTTGACTTTGCACATTGCGCACTACCGACACCAGTACTGAATCGCCAGCCGGGTGGCCATGCGTGTCATTCACTTGCTTGAAGTGATCTAGGTCTATCATCGCAATGGAAAGCGGCCAGCCATTGCGGCTCGCCAGTTCAAATTCGCGCTGCAAGATGCCGTCCAGAAAGCCTCGATTATGTGCGCCAGTAAGTGCGTCGCGCTGGGAATTGCGCTCTAGTTCGCGCGTCTTGCATAGTTGGTGCAGCAACTGCAGGTCGCGCGCTTCCGCCATCAGCACAGTGATTTCCGCCGCATCCACCAAGGTGATGTCAAACAGGTCTTCCGCTGCGGGCATGCGCGAAGCGATAAGGTCAATCACATCGGCCAGGGTGTCGCTGTCCATGTTTAGATAATCAAGTGCGGCATTTGCTGCTGCAGTTGCCGTCGCTCTGCTGCCAACGTCCAGGAACAGGTCGGCAATACTGCCTGATACGGCGATGCAGGCAGACATTTTAGATACCGCTTCTTTTTCCATGGTCAGGCCATGGCCCGCCTTGCAGGAGAGTGCGAGGTAATCGGGCAGCTTCCAGCGCTTCAATAGCCAGTAGCCAATTTCATCATGCCCATCCCCGAAGGTATCGCGCTCTGCTAACAACAAGTCGCTGTGGCTCAAGGATGAGGGTTGCAATTTTCTATATTCATCAGGCATCATCGAGTCAAATACGAGGATGCCGACATCTTGCAGCAAACCGGCCAGAAAAAGATCATCTAGTTTTTTTAGACCCGCTTTTTCACCCAGCGCGCGGCAGGCGAGTGCTGAAATCATTGCGCGACGCCAGAAGCGTGAACGGTCGATGTAGGCGCCACTAGGTTGCTCTTTCATCGATTGGATCAGCGAAAAGGAAAGCGCAATCATGATCGACGCATGCGTACCCAACAGGCTAATCGCTTGCCGTACATTAGTCGCTGCGCGGCGGGTTAGGTATAGCGGCGAGCTAGCAACGCGCAAAAACTTGGTCGATAGCGCCGGATCCATCGATACATATTCGCAAATCTGCACCATGCTGGTATCCGGCTTGTTAGCCAGCTCAAGAATACGGACCGCGATCCCAGGAATGCTCGGCAGGTTCGTGCAATAACGCAGCTTTTCTGCGAGGGCTTCATTCATGGTGAGGGCTTCATTCATGGCTATTACTTCGAGCGTTATCTAAGTTGCATCTTCCGGCTGCCTCCATCCCATGGTAAGTCATCGCTTCAACGATAAACTCACGCTCTGGGATGGCGCACTTAAGCACGGCTTCCAACGAACGCCATTGCTTCAATGTTTCTGGTTTATCCGACAGCAAAAGAAAACAAAAAGTGCTGTAATTATTGATTTAAGGCAATGTTGCCACAATTCTGGTGATCTGTGGGGGTGATGCGATCGACCCTCTCTGTGTAAGGAAAGGGAAAGTGGCACCACTTCCCCACCTCAATGTGCTTCATCCCAATTTGCACCGACGCCAACTTCCGCGATCAGCGGCACTTTCAAGCTTGCGACGCGACACATGATCTGCGGCAGTTCCTCACGCACCCGTGCAAGTTCTGATTGCGGCACTTCGAGCACCAGTTCATCGTGGACCTGCATGATCATCAATGATGCCATGTGATTTTGCTCCAGCCAGTTCTGCACCGCGATCATAGACAATTTGATCAAATCAGCGGCCGTACCTTGCATCGGTGCATTGATCGCTGCGCGCTCGGCGCCTTGTCGGCGTGGGCCGTTCGGTGAATTGATTTCCGGCAGCCAAAGGCGTCGGCCAAATGCCGTTTCAACATAACCTTGTGCCTTTGCCTGCGCGCGAATGTCGGCCATGTAGTGCGCAACGCCCGGGTAACGCTGGAAATAGCGGTCAATATAACTGCGTGCAGCGCTGCGCTCGATGCCGAGATTCGACGCAAGACCGAATTCGCTCATGCCGTAGATCAGCCCGAAGTTGATCACCTTCGCGTAGCGGCGCTGCTCGCTCGACACTTCGAGCGGCGTGACGCCGAATACTTCCGAAGCCGTTGCCCGATGCACGTCCTCGCCTTCGGCAAACGCGCGCAACAAATTGGCGTCACCGGAAATATGCGCCATGATGCGCAACTCAATTTGTGAATAATCCGCCGAGACGATATAACTGCCGGGTGGCGCGATGAATGCCTCGCGCACACGGCGGCCTTCGGCGGTACGGATTGGAATGTTCTGTAAATTTGGATCGTTCGACGCGAGTCGTCCAGTGACTGCGACCGCCTGCGCATAGTTGGTATGCACCCGGCCCGTCGATGGATTGACCATCTTTGGCAGCTTGTCGGTATAGGTCGATTTCAGTTTAGCGATGCCGCGGTATTCGAGCAGAATTTTCGGCAGCGGATAATCTTCCGCCAGTTTTTGCAGCACTTCTTCATCGGTCGATGGCGCACCTGATGGTGTCTTTTTTACTACCGGTAGTTTTAGCTTTTCGAAGAAAATATCGCCGATCTGTTTCGGCGAATTCAGGTTGAACGGTTGTTCCGCCGCCTGATACGCATTCTGCTCCAGGGTGAGCATCTGCGTACCGAGTTCATGCGACTGCGCACCCAGTTTATTGCTGTCGATCAGCACACCATTGCGCTCTATCTTTTGCAGCGTGATGGCGGTCGGCAATTCGATTTTTTCATACACATATCGCAGCTTATCGTCGGGTTCGATGCGCGGCCATAAAACCTGATGCAGTTGCAGCGTGATGTCGGCATCTTCAGCCGCGTATTCGGTTGCCCGCTCGACCGAGACGTCGCCAAAACCGATCTGCGATGCACCCTTGCCGCAAACTTCCTGGAACGTGATCGTCTTGCGCTCCAGATGGCGCAACGCAAGGCTGTCCATGTCATGGCTGCGATGCGCTTCCAGTACATACGATTCGAGCAAGGTATCGTGCGCGATGCCGCGCAATGTGACGCCATGATTCGCAAACACATGGCTGTCGTACTTCAGGTTCTGCCCGACCTTAAGCTTACTTTCATCTTCCAGCCACAGCATCAAAGTCGCCAGTACTTGCTCCCGCGACAGTTGCTCCGGTGCGCCTGGGTACACATGCGCGACCGGAATGTAGGCGGCGATGCCCGGCACGCAGCAGAGCGAGATGCCAACCAGTTGCGCGCACATCGGTTCCAGCGATGTGGTTTCGGTATCGACTGCAGTCAGTGTCGCTGCGGTAATAACCGCTAGCCAGTGGATCAGCCGCTCCTGCGTCAGCACAGTTTCATAGTGAGTTTCGACCGGCGCAACAATCGGCAATGCTTGCTGAATCGGCGCGCCAATCGCGGGCTTGGCAGCGGGCGCTGATGTTGCTGGCGTCCCTCCCAATTCGCGCAGCCAGCTCTTGAAACCATTACGCGCAAAAAAAGCCTTCATCGCTTCTACATCTTCCGGCTTTTGATGCAGAGATTCTTCAATTGAGCCCATGTGCAAGAGCAAGTCGCAGTCGGTCTTGATCGTGACCAGTTCGTGCGCCTTTGGCAACCAGTCCAGCGTATTGCGCAAGTTGTCGCCGACCGCCCCGGTGATCTTGTCTGCGTTTGCAATCACACCACCGAGCGTACCGTACTGGTTTATCCATTTCAGTGCTGTCTTGGGACCGACTTTCGCCACACCGGGTACATTGTCCGACGTATCGCCAACCAAGGACAAATAGTCTGTGATGCGCTCAGGCGGCACACCAAACTTTGCCGCAACAGCATCAGGGTCGAGCTTTTCATTGCTCATCGTGTTGACCAGCGTCACCTGCTCGTTCACGAGTTGCGCCATATCCTTGTCGCCGGTCGAAATCACGGTATTCATGCCTAAGGCTGCAGCCTGTTTCGCTAGCGTACCAATCACGTCGTCAGCCTCGACGCCGTCCACCATCAGAATAGGCCAGCCGAGGATGCGCACCGCTTCGTGGATAGGCTCAATTTGCTTGACTAGATCCTCTGGCATCGCAGTACGAGTCGCTTTGTAGTCTTGATAAAGATCATCGCGGAAGGTTTTGCCCTTTGCATCGAATACACAGGCGATGTAACTTGCGGGATAATCATGGCGCAGGCGGCGCAGCATGCTGATAATGCCGTACAGTGCACCAGTCGGCGATCCGTCTGGTGCCCGTAAATCAGGCAGTGCATGGAATGCGCGGTAGAGATAGCTGGAACCATCCACTAACAACAGGGTTTTTTGCATATGGAAAATAACGGGAAAAGTGTGCCGTACTTGCGGCAAGTGAAGGACATTGAGCAAGCCACTATTCTAAAAGCACGCGAATCATGGAGCATGTTTTCCATTATGGCAGAGTTTGTCGAATCTACTGAGCGTTTGGCAAGCCTGCATCCGGCGGTGACCATTTTTGGCTCCGCTCGCATCCATCCTGACAACCAACATTACATCAAGTGCATGAACGTGGCGCGACGCCTGTCAGACGCCGGTTTTGCGGTTATCTCAGGTGGCGGCCCTGGCATCATGGCAGCCGCCAACCGAGGCGCATTCGAAGGCAAATCACCCTCCGTCGGTTTGAACATTATTTTGCCACATGAGCAGCAACCAAACCACTGGCAAAACATTGCAATTAACTACCGCCACTTCTTTGCGCGCAAAGTGGCTTTCGTTAAATATGCCGATGCATTTGTGCTGTTCCCAGGCGGCTTCGGTACGATGGACGAATTAAGCGAAGTCTTAACGCTGATGCAAACAGACAAATCGCGCCGCATCCCACTGATTCTGGTTGGCAGCGAATTTTGGACCGGCCTGCTAACCTGGTTTCAGGCGCAGATGGTGTCAACCGGCATGTTGGCACAGTCCGATATTGAGTTGATGCAGATCATCGATGACCCTGCGCAGGTCGTGCAGGCAATTCTAGACTTTTATGAAGCGCGCGATATCGCACCATCTGAGGCAGAGCGGCAAAAAATGCTCTATCTATAGGATACGTTTGTTACAATCACTTTTTCTGGTTTTTCCGTTCACTTACAGGACGACACCATCATGCGCACGACACACCTGTTGCACCTTGCTGCCGCCTGCAGCTTTTCGCTGCTGACCAGCCTGCCGACCTGCGCCCAGGAACCGGCCAAATTTGCGCCTCCGCCTCCCAAGCTCCAGGTGCTGGATGAAAGCGAACAGCCGGCCGTCACGATCCGCCAGCCGCAAAGCTCCACTCAAATCACTGAAAAACGCGATCATGGCGACGTGAAAGAAATCAAAGTAAAGTCTGGTGGCAGCACCTATTACCTGAAGCCCAAACAGGGGACAGGCAACGTCGCGAGCGATGATGTCAGCGTGCCACAGTGGAAGGTCCACGAATTTGGCCCCGGCGGCAATGGTGATGCAGACAAGGTGCCAGCTACCCCAGTTGCTCCCGCTGTCCCCACAAAATAATCGATTATCCGATTTCTCTGACACTGACTCTTTTTTACGCTCATGGCTGTATTTACTCAGGTCACTCTGGAAGACCTTAAGTCCTGGATGTCCCAGTTTTCACTGGGAGAGGTGCTTGCGGTCAAAGGCATTTCATCCGGCATTGAAAATAGCAATTTCTTCATCACGACGGAAAAGGGCGAATTTGTCCTGACGATTTTTGAACATCTGACTTTTGAGCAGTTGCCGTTTTACCTGAATCTGATGCGCCATCTGGCCGATAGAGATGTGCTGGTTCCTGCGCCGATTGCCAATTTTCAAGGCAAGATCGTCAATGAACTACACGGCAAACCAGCATCGATTGTGACCAAGCTTGAAGGCGAATGGCAGCTTGCACCTGCACCAGTTCATTGCGCTGCGGTCGGTACGATGCTGGCGAAAATGCATCTGGCAGGGCGCGATTTTGACATGTGCCAACCCAATCTGCGCGGTTTAGACTGGTGGCGCACTACGGCACCCGCTGTGCAGCCGTTTTTGTCGCCTGACCAGCAGCAATTGTTGCTTGATGAAATGGCCTTCCAGGAATCGTTTGCCGCTTCAGAGGTAGTTCTGCAACTGGCGACCGGTCCGATACATGCTGATTTATTCCGCAATAATGTGATGTTTGTCGGCGAGACGCTAAGCGGTTTTTTTGACTTTTATTTTGCCGGATGCGACACCTGGCTGTTTGATGTTGCTGTGACTGTCAACGACTGGTGCATAGATCTGGACAGCGGTGAGCTCGACGTTCAGCGTGTACGCGCCATGCTCGATGCGTATCATGCAGTCAGACCGTTCAACCATGCCGAACAGACCGCATGGCAAGCACTGTTGCGCGCTGCTGCCCTGCGTTTCTGGCTATCGCGCCTGTACGACTTTCATCTGCCGCGCGATGCTGAAATGTTGACGCCACATGATCCTGCACATTTTGAATGCGTGCTTCGATTGCGGATAGCCCAAGCAGCGCCGTCGTTATTTTGATGAACTACCCTCCCGCAAAAGCTGGTTGGGGTTGGCTCAAGCAAGGGTTTGTGATCTTTCGCAAACACCCGGGGCAACTGACTATGCTATTTACGAGCTATATGTTCGTGATGATCGGCATTGGCTTTATTCCTGTCCTTGGACAATTGCTTCCCATGTTTCTTGCGCCAACATTCTCGATGGTTTTTATGGTGGCATGCGCGCAATACGAGCAGCAGGGTCAACTCAACCCGCTGCAATTACGTGCTACCTTTGTTTCGCCCGTTTCACGCCGTCTGTTTATACTTGGCGGGATTTACCTGCTGGCTGCGCTGCTGGCAGTTGCCATCTCCTTCCTGCTCGATGGCGGCATTTTTACTCAATTGATGGCTGGCAACCGTGAAATCGCAGCGACACCGGAGCAAAGAACCAGTGTACTGTTGACGCTTACCGTTCTGGCTGCCGTGTTTATACCGGTGTTCTGGTATGTGCCGCCTCTGATTGTCTGGCAAAAAATGAGCATCGGCAAGGCGATTTTTTACAGCTTTTTTTCAGTCATCCGCTCCTTCAAATCTTTTCTGGTTTACGGACTGTCGTGGTTAGTCGTGGGTGCAATTTTGCCCACTCTGTTTGGCGGTTTGCTGGCATTAGTCGTCGGCCAGTCCTTTGCGATGCTGTTGATGCTCTTACTCACCATCGTGCTGACGGTTGTGATGTATTGTTCCTTTTATCCGACTTATGTTGCTATTTTTGGTCCGCCTGAACTGCCGCAAGACCCGCCTCAGCTTTATACCAACCGTGGCTAACGACATCTGCATTTGCGCTTCGCCTGCTTTCCGTTAAAATTCACCCATACTTATTTCAGGAACTGTTATGTCCCAGCGTGATATCACCGCTCTCGCTCCGCAAATCAAGGCAGAATTGCTGGCCGAGGCTTTGCCCTACATCCGCAAGTTCCACGGTAAGACTATCGTCATCAAATACGGCGGCAATGCGATGACTGAAGAACACCTGAAGCACAGCTTCGCGCGTGATGTCATCCTGCTTAAGCTAGTCGGCATGAATCCTGTTGTCGTGCATGGCGGCGGGCCACAGATCGATAGCGCATTAAAGAAAATTGGCAAGCTTGGCACCTTTATTCAAGGCATGCGTATTACCGATGAAGAGACGATGGAAGTCGTGGAGTGGGTGCTTGGCGGCGAAGTGCAACAAGATATCGTGATGCTGATTAACCATTACGGTGGTCAGGCTGTCGGTTTAACCGGCAAAGATGGCGGCTTGATCCGCGCACGCAAGATGCAAATGCCTGATATCCATAATCCAGGACAATTCATCGACCTTGGTTTCGTCGGTGAGATAGAAGCGATCAATCCAGCCGTGGTTAAGGCTTTGCAAGACGATGCATTTATTCCGATCATCTCTCCAATTGGTTTTGGTGATGATGGTCAGGCATACAATATCAACGCCGATCTGGTTGCTGGCAAGATTGCTGAAATCCTGAAGGCTGAGAAGTTAATCATGATGACCAATACGCCAGGCGTACTGGATCAGGAGAGCAAGCTGCTGACCGACCTGTCAGCGCGACAAATTGATGCGATGTTTGCCGACGGCACCATTTCCGGCGGGATGCTGCCAAAGATTTCATCGGCACTCGACGCCGCAAAGTCCGGTGTCAACACAGTGCACATTATCGATGGGCGGATTGAGCACTCACTTCTGCTGGAAGTATTGACAGAGCAGGCTTTCGGCACGATGATACGATCTCATTAAGCGCATCACTTCCTCTTACAGAGAGGGAGGGAGCGAATAATAACAAAAAAGGCAGCCGAGGCTGCCTTTTTGCTTATTCTGATGTGTTGAGGACAGAGTACCGCTACACTCAACTCTGTCCCGCAAACAAGTATTACCTTTTCTGACGCAATTTCTGAATGGCTGCCAACTGCGCAACCATGCTCGCAATTTCTGCTTGCGCTTTAGCGTAGTCAATTTTTGAGTCCTGGTTGGTCAGCGCTTCTTCAGCCAAACGCTTCGCTTCGAGCACTTTCGCTTCATCCAGGTCGTGACCACGAATCGCAGTATCGGCCAAAACAGTTACTGCATTGGGCTGCACTTCAAGCAAGCCGCCTGCTACGAAAACAAATTCTTCTTCTTGCTGTCCCGGCAACTTTATGCGAACTGCACCCGGCTTGATACGGGTAACCAGCGGCGTGTGCCCGGGCAGAATGCCAAGCTCGCCCTGCTCGCCTGGCAACGCGACGAATTCTGCTTCGCCTGAGAAGATTTGCTCTTCGGCGGAAACAACGTCAACGTGTATGGTGTTTGCCATATTTGAACCTTTTCTATCCATTCGAAAAATTCACGCTACAGCATGCATCGCAAGACTGTAGCGTGCGCAGTGCCATGGATTAGACCATGCCCTTGCCTTTTTCGATAGCTTCTTCGATCGGGCCAACCATGTAGAACGCCTGCTCTGGTAGGTGATCCAGTTCGCCATTGGCAATCATCTTGAAGCCCTTGATCGTTTCGGCCAGCGTGACGTATTTGCCTGGGGAACCGGTAAATACTTCAGCAACGTGGAACGGTTGCGACAAGAAACGTTGCATTTTACGAGCACGCGCGACCAGCTGTTTGTCTTCCGGTGCCAGTTCGTCCATGCCCAGAATCGCGATAATGTCACGCAATTCCTTGTAACGTTGCAGCGTACCTTGAACAGAGCGTGCGGTATCGTAGTGATCTTGGCCAACCACCAGCGGATCGAGCTGACGCGAGGTCGAATCCAGCGGATCAACCGCTGGGTAAATACCGAGCGAGGCAATGTCACGCGACAGAACAACGGTTGAATCCAAGTGAGCAAAAGTCGTTGCTGGCGATGGATCGGTCAAGTCATCGGCTGGAACGTATACGGCTTGAATCGACGTAATCGAACCGGTTGTGGTTGACGTAATACGTTCTTGCAGACGGCCCATCTCTTCGGCCAACGTTGGCTGGTAACCCACAGCGGAAGGCATACGGCCCAGCAGCGCGGAAACTTCGGTACCGGCCAGCGTGAAACGGTAAATGTTATCAACAAAGAACAAAACGTCACGGCCTTCGTCACGGAAGCCTTCCGCAATTGTCAGGCCAGTCAGCGCCACGCGCAGACGATTGCCTGGCGGCTCATTCATCTGACCGTACACCATCGCTACCTTGTCGAGGACGTTGGAGTCCTTCATTTCGTGGTAGAAGTCATTACCCTCACGAGTACGCTCGCCCACACCAGCAAATACGGACAAACCGGAGTGCTGTTTTGCGATGTTGTTGATCAATTCCATCATGTTGACGGTCTTGCCTACGCCAGCGCCGCCGAACAGGCCAACCTTGCCGCCTTTTGCAAACGGGCAAACCAGGTCAATCACCTTGATGCCGGTTTCGAGCAATTCTTGCGACGGTGACAATTCTTCGTACGTCGGTGCTTTGCGGTGAATCGATGCGCGCACGTCGGTCGCAACCGGACCCGCTTCGTCAATTGGATTGCCAAGCACATCCATGATGCGGCCAAGCGTTGCTTCGCCTACCGGAACCATAATTGGATGTCCTGTATTTTGGATCACCATGCCGCGACGCAGACCATCGGAAGTGCCCAGAGCAATGGTACGGACAATACCATCACCAAGCTGTTGCTGCACTTCAAGAGTCAGTTCGGAGCCTTCCATTTTCAAGGCATCGTAAATCTTGGGCATCGCATCGCGAGGAAATTCAACGTCCACCACAGCGCCGATACACTGAACGATTTTGCCATCCGCCATTTTTCGTTCCTTCAATTAATAGTAATTCGTGTTTTATGCATTTGCTGGTGTTGCCACCAGAATTAAACCGCAGCCGCGCCGGCGACGATCTCGGAAAGTTCTTTCGTAATCGCTGCCTGACGAGTTTTGTTGTAGATCAATTTCAACTCGCCAATTACACTACCTGCATTGTCGCTGGCTGATTTCATCGCTACCATCCGCGCCGATTGTTCCGATGCGATATTTTCTGCAACGGACTGGTAAATCAATGCTTCGACGTAACGCACCAGCAATTCGTCAATGACGGTCTTCGCTTCAGGTTCGTAGATGTAATCCCACGAATGCTTGCTCTTGTCGACCTGCATCTTATCTGATGACAAAGGCAGCAATTGCTCGATCGTCGCTTCCTGCTTCATCGTATTGATAAATTTGGTGTAGCACAGGTAAATCGCGTCGAGTTTGCCTTCCTGATACGCATCCAGCAAGATCTTTACTGGCCCGATCAAGCGGTCAAGGTGCGGGGTGTCGCCCAACTGAACTGCATGCGCAACAATCTTTGCACCGATACGGTTCATGTAACCAAATCCCTTGTTGCCGATAGCAACCGTTTCAATTCGGTTGCCAGCTGCCTCGGCTTCACGCATCTTATTGGTCATCAGACGCAGGATGTTAGTATTCAAACCACCGCACAAACCCTTGTCTGTGGTGATGACAATGTAACCAACTGCCTTCGCACTGTCTTGCTTGACCAGAAACGGATGTACATATTCCGGATTGGCTTCTGCAAGATTAGCTGCGATAGTACGGATTGCCTCACTGTAAGGGCGAGAGCCGCGCATCCGTTCCTGCGCCTTGCGCATTTTGGATGCGGCGACCATTTCCATCGCCTTAGTGATTTTTTTCGTGTTTTCTACGCTTTTGATCTTACCGCGTATCTCTTTGCCTGCTGCCATGAGCCTTGCTCCTTATTTTTCAGAAGTCAGGGTTTAGTAGGAGCTGGTTTTTTTGAAATCCGCGATGGCATCTGCCAGCACACCTTCGTCAGCCTTCTCGATCAGCTTGTTGTCTTCAATCTTTTGCAACAATGCTGAATGAGTGGTCTTCATGTATGAATGCAGGCCTGCTTCAAATGGCAATACATTCTTCACGTCGATGCTATCGAGGAAGCCAGCATTCACTGCAAACAGTGAAACCGACATCAAGGAAATCGACAACGGGGAATACTGGGATTGCTTCAACAGTTCCGTCACGCGTGCGCCACGGTCGAGCTGCCTGCGAGTTGCCTCGTCAAGATCAGATGCAAACTGTGCAAATGCGGCCAATTCACGATACTGCGCCAAGTCGGTACGGATACCGCCGGAGAGACCCTTGACCGCTTTGGTCTGTGCTGCACCACCAACGCGGGATACCGAAATACCAGCATTAATTGCAGGACGGATACCGGAGTTGAACAGGGAGGTTTCCAAGAAGATCTGGCCGTCAGTAATCGAAATTACGTTGGTCGGAACGAAAGCGGAAACGTCACCAGCCTGGGTTTCAATGATAGGCAGCGCTGTCAGCGAACCGGTCTTGCCCTTAACTTCGCCATTCGTGAATTTCTCGACATAATCAACATTCACGCGAGCAGCACGCTCAAGCAGACGTGAGTGGAGATAGAACACGTCGCCAGGGTAAGCTTCGCGGCCTGGTGGGCGGCGTAGCAGCAAGGATACCTGACGGTAAGCAACAGCTTGTTTGGACAGATCATCGTACACAATCAGAGCATCTTCACCGCGGTCGCGGAAGAATTCACCCATCGTGCAACCGGAGTAAGGCGACACATATTGCATTGCAGCGGATTCGGATGCGGTTGCAGCAACCACGATCGTGTATTCCATTGCGCCATGTTTTTCGAGCGCACTTACGATGTTTTTGACCGAAGAAGCTTTCTGGCCAATTGCAACGTAGATACAGACCATGTTCTGGCCCTTTTGATTGATGATCGCATCAATCGCGACTGCAGTCTTGCCGGTCTGGCGATCGCCAATAATCAATTCACGCTGACCACGACCAATCGGTACCATCGAGTCAATTGCCTTCAGGCCGGATTGCATAGGCTGCGATACGGACTGACGAGCAATAACGCCCGGAGCGATTTTTTCAATAGGAGCGGTAAGCTTGGCGTTGATTGGACCCTTGCCATCAATCGGCTGACCAAGTGCGTTAACAACACGCCCCAGCAGTTCACGGCCGATTGGCACTTCCAAGATGCGGCCCGTACATTTGACGGTGTCGCCTTCGGAAATGTGCTCGTAGTCACCCAGAATAACGGCGCCGACGGAATCACGCTCAAGGTTCAGCGCCAGACCAAAGGTGTTTCCCGGGAACTCAAGCATTTCGCCTTGCATCGCATCGGACAGGCCGTGGATGCGGCAGATGCCGTCGGATACGGAAATAACTGTACCCTGATTACGAATCTCGGCAGATTCGCCAAGTCCTTGAATCCGACTCTTGATCAGTTCACTGATTTCAGACGGGTTGAGTTGCATACTAACTCCTAAAAATATTCTCTCGGCTTGCGCCGCGTTCAGGCGACCGAATTACGAAACCAGGGCGACTTGCATCTGCTGCAGCTTGGCGCGTACCGACGTATCGAGGACTTCGTCACCAACGACAACGCGCACGCCGCCAATTAGTGAGTTGTCCACAGTGACCGTTGGATTGAGTTTGCGACCGAATTTCTTCCCCAGCGCTGCGACTAACTCACTGACCTGGGCATCCGACATCTCAAATGCACTGATAATTTGTGCGTCTGCAGCGCCTTCATTTGCATTTTTTAAAGCCTGGAACTGCGTAGCGATTTCTGGCAAAAGCAACACGCGCCTGTTTTTAACCAGCATTTCAATGAGGTTTTTGACCTCATTGGAAACGCTTGTCGTCATTAGCGCCAGAATTGTGTCGCCCACTTGACTGTTGGTCAGGTTCGGGTTGTCCACTAGTGCCTTGACATCTGGGTGCGATCCAACTTGTTCCATTTCGGACAAAATATCAGACCAAGCCGACAGGTTGCCATTTTTTGCTACGCGAAATAAGGCCTCGGCATAAGGGCGGGCAATGGTTGCAAGTTCAGCCATGATTACAGCTCAACTGCAAGTTGCTTCAACATGTCAGCGTGTGCCGACGCATTGACTTCCCGCTTCAGAATCTGCTCAGCACCCTTTACAGCCAGAGCTGCAACATCTGCACGCAAACCTTCACGTGCGCGCACCAGTTGCTGCTCAGCTTCTACCTTAGCTTGCTCGATGATGCGAGCGGCTTCTGCATGGGCGTTTTGCTTGATTTCTTCCGCCAGTTTCTGTGCATGCTTTTCAGCATCGCCAATGCGCTTCTGACCTTCGTCCCGAGCGCTGGCAAGCTGAACCTGCACGCGCTTTTCTACGGCGATCATTTCTTCCTTGCTGCGATCGGCCGCTGCCAAGCCATCCGCGATCTTCCCGGCGCGCTCATCAAGCGCTTTCATCAGAGGCGGCCACACGAATTTCATCGTGAAGAGCGCCAAGACGAAGAAAACCAGGAACTGCGCAAACAAAGTTGCATTAAGGTTCACGGCAATTTCCTTCTAAAAATAACTTTCGCCAAATGTTTTGTTTCAAGAATGTAATTCGGCGGTTAAGCCAGATACATTATTTGAACGGATTAGCGAACGCGAACATAACTGCAATACCAACGCCGATCAGGAACGCAGCATCGATCAGACCAGCCAGCAGGAACATCTTGGTTTGCAAGGCGTTCATCAACTCAGGTTGACGTGCAGATGCCTCGAGGTATTTGCCACCCATGATTGCGATACCAATACAAGCACCAATAGCGCCCAGACCAATAATCCAACCGCAAGCCAGAGCAACAAAAGCGACGTTAGTCATGTTATTTCCTTCAAAGTTAATAAGTTAAAACAAAAAAAACAAATCAAAACAAAATTGATGCCATTACCAATTCATACTATTTATTAATGCCCTTCGTGCGCCTGGCCGAGATACACCAGTGTCAGCATCATAAAAATGAACGCCTGCAGGAACACGATAAGAATATGGAAAATTGCCCAGATAGTGCCAGCCACAACATGACCGGCAATGCCGTATGCGTTCCCGATTGAACCCAGCATTGCAATCACCAGGAACAACAACTCACCCGCATACATGTTGCCGAACAGCCGCATTGCGAGCGAGACTGTCTTGGCGAGATATTCAATGACATTCAGAATGAAGTTGGCAGGCGCCAGCTTGATGCCAAATGGTGATGCGAACAGTTCATGAATGAAGCCGCCCAGACCTTTGATCTTGATGCCGTAATAGATCATCAGCGCAAATACGCCGAGTGACATGCCCAAAGTACCATTCAGATCAGCTGTTGGCACTACGCGGTGGTGCGAAATGACATTGTCGACGCCAAGCGATGTAAACAAGGCCGCAAACATGTCGACTGGCAAAAAGTCCAGGCAATTCATGAGTGCCACCCAGACAAATACAGTCAACGCCATTGGCGCGATGAAAGTTCGATCGCCGTGAATAATGGACTTGGACTGTTGCTCGACCATTTCCACGACCATTTCGACCATGGCCTGAAAACGGCCAGGAACGCCGGCAGTGGCTCTGCGTGCTGCCAGATACATGAAAAGGCAGCCGAGAACGCCAACAAAAATTGACCAGAATAAGGTGTCAATGTTGATGATTGAAAAATCAACAATGCTGTCCTGGTGTTTGGTGGAAAAATGTCCAAGATGGTGGACAATATATTCGGACGGGGTTGGTGCGTGTGCTCCAGCGCTCATGATCGGTTTCTAAACAGTAAAAGAATATAACTTTTTAGTACAACAATAATGCTCGCAATAAATGCCAGCCAGTTCAATTCCCGGTACAGCATGGCCACTGCGGCCAGACAAGACATTGTTAAGCCAATCTTGACAAACTCCCAAACAAAAAAAGTTGTCGGACTTGCTCCACCTGGCTTGCGCGTATTCATATGGAGGCGAACTGCAAACAAGGCATTGGGGATCGCACAACTCAATCCACCCAGCAATGCAGAAATTCCTGCCGCTTCGCCACCAACCAGCAACGCTATCAACGCAACAACTATTGCTGCCAGCAGCTGCATAAGAATAATGTGCGCCATGTAAACACCTCTTTTCTTGCTTGTTTTGCAAAAAAGGCGCGCAGTATTCGAACTTGCCCCCAGTTCTTGCGAAGCAAATATTTCTCGCCCCGCACAAACGCAAACCGTCAGATTGTACCCGTGGCAGTAGGTGCAGTCAACGGAACTTTGATGAAAATCAATACATTTACCACTTAAATCACAGCTTTTTTACGGCATGGTCAGCAGCGACTTTCCACCTGGATTTTAAATAAATATTCTTAAAATACATCTAAAATCATCTAAATTTATGCATTTGCATGCAATGTAATTTAAATATCGCCCTGAAACTGTAAACGGTAGCTTTTACTTTTTATCCGGAACGTAAGGATTGCTGCGCCGCTCATGCCCAATGGTCGATGCTGGTCCGTGACCCGGGATGAACTGTACGTCGTCGCCCAATGTGTACAGATTCTCGCGGATCGACTTTTCCAGATCCTTGAAGCTGCCTTTAGGCAAGTCGGTGCGGCCGACGGAACCGGCAAACAACACGTCACCGGTGATGGCAACTTTGCTGGGCGCGTGGAAAAACGCAACGTGGCCTGGCGAATGGCCCGGACACTCGTAGACATTCAGTGTTTCTTCGCCAACCGTCACTGTGTCACCCTGATTCAGCCAGCGGCTCGGGACGAACGGGTCGCCTGCAGGCAAACCCCACATGCGTGTTTGAGTGGTAGCCAGCGTTTCGAGCAGATATTCATCCGCCTGATTGGGGCCTTCGATCAGCACACCGAACTGCTCAGCCAGCTTCTTGGCGCCACCGCAATGATCGAGGTGACCATGCGTGACCAGCACCTTCTCCAGCGTCAAATTGTTTTCTGTGAGCGCCTTGGCGATACGATCAACGTCGCCGCCCGGGTCAACAACAGCCGCTTTCAGGGTCTTTTCATCCCACATCATGGTGCAATTTTGCTGGAATGAGGTGACAGGAATAATTTTGTATTTCATGGATTCTGGCTCGCGATAGGTTGGTTATCGGTTTCAAATACATCAACCCAGAATTATGCGGGAAAAAACGCTGCTATTGGCGATTTTTAGCGCCCATCTTTAGAGATGCTAAATATTGCATATACTCCCACCCGCATTATCTTTCCGGCTCGTATTATGTGGCTCTCCGCCAAATTAAGGCATATACCCCCACATAAAACGTGATTTTGACGGAAAAATGGCGCTGTTTTTTGACCTTTCAGGCATCAAAAAGGCTAAAAAATCCGGTTTTGAGGCCAATTAATAACGCGACGCGTTAATAGTCAAACTAACAAGATTGTGGGGCAGAGTTAAGCGTAGCGGTACTCCGCCCTCAACAAATTAGACGCATTTTCGGTTGTGGACAGAATGCTGCTCTGTCCTCAACTGATTAGAAGATTGCGGGGCTGGGAAGCAGGGCGGCTCTCAGCGTCCAAGCCATCAAGGGCAGTCACGCCGTTCCTGCTCGGGGAAGCCAGCCATGATCTTATCCAGCGCTTGCGTCGTGGCGGCATCCAGGTCACGCAAACGGTATGCGAATTTGCTAGAAGTCACGCTGCGCGCACCGATTCGGGCGCTTTTTACCCCCTGCTTGCTCAGGTTGGCGAGATGGTTTTTTGCTGCGGTTTCGGTCTTGAACACGCCCAGAGAAATACCAAAACGCAGGCGGCTATTGTCCTGGATGACAAAGTAATTGCTCACGCCCCTGCGCTTGAGTTCGCCCGCTTTTTTCTCTGCGACCTCTTTGCTACCCAAAGGCGGGATGTAGACGATGTGGCTCGCGACTTCCTGCACGCTGCGGCGCGACTGGCGCTCGCCGAGCGCAAGCACAGCCAATCGCGGCTCTACTTTTTTGGCGTCTACCGCTTCAAAGTCGCCAATTTCGGTGCAGGCGAGCAATTTTCCTGTGTTGACCGGCGATGGTACGGCCGCCGATGCCGACGCGCTTGCGGGCATCGACGCAGCAGCTGATGTAGTTACAGTAGATGCCGATGCGGCAGGCGCCACAACTGGTGCAATGACGGGCGTCAGCTTGATTTTGTCGACGTTGATCTGCTGAGACATACGCTGTGGCTCAGTTCTGGCAGGCAGCAGCGCATCAAGATAACCAAAGCGAAATGCCAGCAGCGCGCCATTGGCGGCTATTAAAATCAGGAGCAGTAATCTCAACATGGTTAGTTCGATGAAGTCATGGCAACGGTATGCAAACCGATTAATACCAGATTATCAACGATCTGGTTACTAACGGAAAGATGCGGCGCAATCGCCGCTGCAGCGCCGCCGGACAAGATGCAGCGCACCTGACCGCCGCGCTTGGCGTGCAAGGTCGCCGCATGTTCAATCGCGCCGGTCTGCGCAGCGATGCAACCGCCCATGATGGCATCACTGGTATTCAGTGCAAACGGGTTAAAAGACAGGCTATCCTGCGCCACCTGTGGCAAGTGTGCAGTATTGCGCGCCAATGACGATGCCATCAGGCCGAGACCGGGCAGGATCATGCCACCGACAAACAATCCGTCCGCAGTAAGTGCATCCACCGTGGTGGCGGTGCCGCATGTTGCCACAATCAACGCCTGCTCTGGAAATAGGGCATGTGCACCGATCATCGCCGCAAAGCGGTCGCAGCCAAGTTGCGCCGGATTGCGGTAACTGTTGCGCACGCCAGCCTGCTCTGATACCGAGGCGAACCATTCCAGCGGAAATGGCGTCGGTTGCAAGCTATGTAATTCATGCTGGAGCCTATCGCGTACCGCCTTGCCGGCAACATTCGACAAAATCGCGCGCGTGATGCCGTGTCCGCGCAGGGCATCACGCAATTGTTCAATATCTTGATGCGCCGCCGAGCCGGATGCTTGCCAGCTTCCCGGCACATAGGGGGCAGCATCAACCAGCGCCCATTTGACCATCGTGTTGCCTACGTCAATCAATAGCAGCATGTTCCTGTTCCTTTGCCCGTAATGACACATCGCCCGCTACCACGGCCACCCGACCGACGGTCGTATTCAGCAATAAGCGCCCTATTTCATCCACCCCGACCGCCAGACCCTGATATAAGAGCCGGCCAGCATCGACAATACTGACCATCTGCCCCGCATGTGCATGCAAGACATTCCAGCGCTCGACGAAAGCCACAAACCCTGTCTCGCCAAATTGCACCAAGGCCTGATACAAATGGTCCAGCAGCTTTGCCATCAACGCATTGCGGTCCAATTGTGCCAGCCAGCGTGCTTCCGCGGCAGGCTGGCCGATTTGCGCCTCCAGCTGATCCGGCAGCGCCAAATTCAAGCCGATGCCAATAATCGCCCAAACATGATCGCCATCAACCGCCGTTTCAATCAATACACCAGCAAGCTTGTTGCCGTCTTTTAATACATCATTCGGCCATTTTAGCGCGATATGGACATCATAAACGTCTAGTGCCTGCGCAATCGCCACCCCCACCGCCAGCGGCAAGCCGGCCAGCGCCTGTACCCCGCCATCAAAGCGCCATGCCAGCGAAAATGTCAGCGACGCGCCAGATGCCGATAACCAGCTACGCCCAGCACGTCCGCGCCCTTGTGTTTGCGATTCCGCCAGCAACAGCGTAGGCACCGACAAGCTGCCTACGCGTCCCAGCAGGTCGGTATTGGTTGATCCGGTTTCCGCCACCACTTCAATCGCCACCTGTGTCGGCGACAGGCGGTCGAGTTCAGCGATGCGTTGCGCAGACAGTGTGTGGCTCATGCGTGCATTGTAGCGGGATAGGGTTCACTGACTCCAGCAGTGTCGATATTCTTGCCACCTTGTTGTTTTTTCAATCTATTTTATCCCTCAGCACCCTGCTGCCTAGGCAGCAACGCATATAATTTACAACAATAGCCTGCCAACCTACTTTCAGCACATGTCCACTGACGAATCGCACCCGCCCAGTCTGAGTTTAAGCCATGGCACCGTCGCTGCCAGCGGCTGCTGGCAGGTACAGGAATTGGCGCAGCCAAACCTCGATGCCGTCTTGTCCACCGTCGTGCAAGCTATACCGACTACCGCCGAGGCACGCTGGGATTTATCGCAAATCGTCACACTCGACCATATCGGTGCGCAATGGTTCTGGAACGCGTGGGGAAATAAACGGCCACAGCAACTCGTGCTGCCCCCCTTGTTTGAAGATTATTTCGACCGACTGGAAGAAGCAGGCACACTGATACTCCCGCCGCCACGCCAGCACCGCGCTTTCCTGATCGCGATCTGGGACTGGATGTCCAATATGGCCGATCACGCAATGGGGCTGACCAAACTGGTCGGACAACTGCTCATTGACCTGCTACGTTTTGCGCGACAACCGCAACGCGGACCATGGACTGAGATTTCTTCCAATGTATTTCACGCCGGTTATCAGGCGATGGGCATCACCGCACTGGTTGGCCTCCTGATCGGCGTGGTGCTGTCGTATCTATCGTCGCAGCAGTTGCATACCTTCGGCGGCGACATTTACATCGTCAACATTCTCGGCTTGAGTATCATTCGCGAGTTGGGACCCTTGCTGGCGGCGATTCTGGTTGCGGGCCGTTCCGGCTCGTCGATCACCGCGCAAATCGGCGTAATGCGCGTCACAGAAGAACTCGATGCGATGCTGGTGATGGGCTTGCCGCATGGCTTCCGCCTGATCATGCCGAAGGTGATCGCGCTGGCGCTGGCGATGCCGCTGATTGTGATCTGGACTGACATCATGTCCTTGATCGGTGGCATGGCCGCCGCCAACCTGGAGCTGAATCTATCGCCCAGCTATTTCATGCAAAAAATGCCAAACGCTGTTCCACTTGCTAATTACTGGATCGGGTTAGGCAAAGGTTTTGTATTCGGCGGACTGATCGCGCTAGTCTCCTGCCATTTTGGGCTGCGCATTAAACCCAATACCGAAAGCCTCGGTCACAATACGACACAATCTGTCGTTACATCGATCACGATGGTAATTCTGGCAGACGGGGTATTTGCGATAGTCTTCAAGAATATAGGTTTCCGATGACATCCGAAACGGCTCCCATTATCCATGTGCAGGGTTTGCGCACCCAGTTTGGCCAGCATGTGGTTCATGACAATCTGGATCTGACAGTGATGCCGGGCGAGATCATGGCATTAATCGGCGGCTCCGGTTCTGGCAAAACCACACTGCTGCGACAAATTATCGGACTGGATAGTCCGGCCCAAGGCACGGTGCAAGTATTCGGGCAAGACATCCACCGGGCTGGCAGTGCCGACCTGCAAGGCTTACGCAATCGCTGGGGCATGCTGTTTCAGCATGGCGCGCTGTTTTCTGCGCTGACCGTATTCGATAATGTGGCGCAGCCGATGCGTGAGCTACGCAATTTGTCCGAAACGCTGATCCGCGATGCCGTGCTGCTGAAATTGCACATGGTCGGCATTACGCCGGACGACGCCATTAAAATGCCATCCGACCTGTCAGGTGGCATGGTCAAGCGGGTCGCATTGGCGCGCGCATTGGTGCTAGAACCGGAGTTGCTGTTTCTGGACGAGCCAACCGCCGGCCTGGATCCGCATCTATCGGATAGTTTTGTCGAATTGATCCATTCGCTGCATCAGGCGATGCGCCTGACGGTGATCATGGTCACACATGATCTCGACACGATTTTTGCGCTATCGACTCAAATTGCGGTATTGTCGGATAAACGCGTCATCGCCAAGGGATCGGCACAAGAAGTGCTGGCTGTGCAGCACCCGTTTATTCAAGAATATTTCATGGGCGCGCGCGGGCGGCGCGCGCAACAAGCCATGCATACCAACGCCTAGCGGCACAAGATCATGGGAAAGGATTATGGAAAATAAGGCGCATGCATTGATGGCTGGCATCTTCACCATCGGGCTGCTGGTGACAGCGGTATTGATGGGAGTATGGCTGAACCGTGACCGCGTCGAGCGCGTTCCTTATGAAATTGCGACCCAACTGCCGGTGCCTGGCCTAAATCCGCAGGCTACCGTACGTTATCGCGGGCTGGATGTCGGTAAGGTCGAAAAAATCACCTTTGACCCGGACGTGAAGGGTCAGATCCTGATCCATATCAGCGTCAGCAAAGAAACACCGGTCACACTGTCAACTTACGCTGTGCTCGGCTATCAGGGCGTGACTGGCATCGCATATGTACAACTGGACGACGACGGCAGCAAACCGGCCGACCTGAGCAGTTCACGCAAGGAGGTAGCGCGCATCGAATTGCGCCCCGGATTGTTAGATAAAATCCAGAAGCGCGGACTGGCGATCCTGGACCAGACCCAAATCCTGACCAGCCGCCTGAATGAATTGCTGGACGCCTCCAACCAGCAAAGAATGCTCGGTGCCTTTGACAAAGTTGGCCAGGCAGCAGACCGGATCGGCGGCATTCCCAAACAACTGGAGCCCACTATCGCCAAGTTAAACTCACGGCAAGGTGCACTCACGCAAGTATCGGATGCTGCCGAGCGAGTGAATACAGCAGCAGACCGCTTTGATGCGGACACCCTGCCCCGCATCAATTCTTTGACCAATGAAATCAGCACGACGGTGCGGTCGCTCGATCGCACCGTCGACCAGTTCAACCGAAATCCGCAAAGCATCCTGTTTGGCTCACGAGGCGGCACGCCAGGCCCAGGTGAGCCGGGCTTTGCCGCACCACCAGAGAGAGGCACACGATGAAAACGCTGTCCCAAGCCAGATCCATCCTGCTGGCTATTTTTGGCGCATGCCTGATGCTGGCTTGTTCCGCGCCCCAGTTGCAGGAAGCGGCACTATTTGACTTCGGTGCCTTGTATGCCACCCTCGCAGGCGTCCCCGCCCTGCCCCCTGTCAGCATTGCGGAAGTCAATGCACCAACCTGGCTCGACGGCACGATGATGGCTTACCGACTGAGCTACGCCAATGACCAGCAGCCCCGCTATTACGCGCACAATCGTTGGGCGATGACACCGGCGCGGCTGTTTGAACAGCGGCTAAAAGCACGCATCGCTCAAGCCGGCGGCACCGTCCTGTCTGCTCGTGACAGCGCCACGAATGTGCCGGTGATACGCATCGAACTGGATGATTTCTCGCAGGCGTATGATTCTGCCACGCACAGCGTCGGGCAAGTTACGGTGCGGGTGTCGCTTTTTCGTGGGCGCAGCCTGCTGAAGCAGAAAACCTTCATGCAGCATCAACCCGCCCCCACCGCCGATGCGGCTGGCGGTGCCAGAGCACTGGCAGAGGCAAGCGATGCCGCCATAGCCGATATGATGGTCTGGCTGGCGAAACCGCTTCTCCCATAAGCACATGAACACCTCACGGGGACTGTCTTTTTCCCGCGCCAGCTTGCTGGCGTACTTGCTGCTGATTGTCTACGCGAGCTGGTTTCCGTTTTCAGGCTGGCGAGATATTGGCGTATCGCCGCTCGCGTATCTGTTCGCCCCGTTGCCACGCTACTGGACGCTGTTCGATGTGGCAACCAATGTGGTCGGATATGTACCACTGGGTTTACTCATCGTATTTGCGCTGCATCCATATGTGAAAAGAAATCACGCCGCCTTGATCGCGGTCGCTGCGGGCGTGTTGCTGTCCGGCACGATGGAAGCGGTGCAAACCTACTTGCCCAGCCGCGTGCCATCCAATCTCGACTTGCTGACCAATGTTGCCGGCACCTGTATCGGCGCTGTGGCCGGGAGACTGCTAGTGCCTAACTTTCTCGGTTATGGCCGCATCCATCTGTTAGCGCAAGGCTGGTTCCGACAGGAAGCAGGGCACTCGCTGCTGGTGCTGGCTTTGTGGCCACTGGCGCAAATTTACCCGCAACCGTATCTATTCGGCCACGGCCAGATCGTCTCGGCCCTGTCTGCTTGGTTGTCCGCCTGGCTATCCGAGCCTATCGACTTGGGTGAGTTGGTGCGGCATACCGTTTATCTGCATATTGAACAATACTGGCAATACTGGCTATCCGAAACCATCATTACCGCCTGCGGCCTGACCGGTGCTGTATTGACTCTACTTTGCCTGCTACGCAAACGCGCACCCTGGGGCCAACTGGTTGCGGTGCTTCTGGTAGCGGCGATAGCCGTCAAGTCGATGGCGATGGCACTCTTCTTTTCACCTGAAAATGCATTTGCATGGCTGACGCCGGGCGCCATCGGCGGCTTGCTGATAGGCGTGATGATGGTGTCCGGCCTGGCGTATGCGCCCGCACTGGTGCAACGGCGGCTGGCAGTATTTGCGCTGCTTTTTTGCTTAATCATCGTCAACCTGGTGCCGTCCAACCACTATTTCATCGCCATGCTGCAAACCTGGTCGCAGGGAAAATTCCTGAATTTCAATGGCGCAGCGCAGATGCTGGCGCTGTGCTGGCCTTTATTAGCGTTATGGTTTTTGCTGCTGCCTCAGCGCCATGAGCACACTGGCGATTGATTTCGGCAATCCCGCCCATTACATGGGGGGCAAGCAGGTGTATGATATTCCTGCTATTGAATGTGTCCGTACAGGAGAAACCATGAGCGATAGTCCCTATTACCAGAAGCAGGTGTTTTTCTGCATGAACAAACGCGACAGCGGCGATTGCTGCATGAACAAATCGAGTAATAAAGCACTGAACCATGCAAGAGACCTGATCAAGGATCTCGGCCTGAAGGGTAAAGGCAAGATCCGGATTAACCAGACAGATTGCCTGGGACGTTGCGATGAGGGGCCGGTCATGGTGGTTTATCCCGATGACACCTGGTACACCTACAAGGACAAAGATGATGTTGAAGAAATCATCCGCTCACATTTAGTCAATGGAAAAGTCGTTAAACGGCTCAAGATTTAATTTTTCCCATTTTTAATATGATTCGTCAAACTCCAAAATTTTTTCTCGCCGGCGCAGCCGGGAATATCGAATGCGCCCTCGATCTGCCAGAATCTGCACCTGTTGGCGTCGTGCTGCTTGCCCATCCGCATCCGCTGTTTGGCGGCACAATGGAAAACAAAGTGGTGCAAACGCTTAACCGCGCATTCCTTGCGCTCGGCTACGCAGTAGCACGCATGAACTTCCGTGGCGTCGGCCAGACTGAAGGGACCCATGACGAAGGTCGTGGCGAAACCGACGACATGGCGCTGTTGCTGGCACACATGAAACAGCAATATCCATCTTTGCCGATTATTTTGGGCGGATTTTCATTTGGCACCTATGTGCAGTCACACTTGCAACTACGCATGGCAGCGCAGGGTGAACCACCAACCCGCATGATCCTGATCAGCGCCACTGCCGGCAAATGGGACCCGGTAAACGTGCCGGAAAATACCATTCTGGTTCAAGGTGAAAGCGATGACACAATCCTGCTGTCTGATGTACTTGACTGGGCGCGCCCGCAGGATATTCCTGTGATTGTGATCCCCGGCGGGGACCACCTATTCAATCGCAAGCTGCATCATTTGCGTAACATCGTGACCAGCATGTTTCGCACCTGATCCCGCATTGCCCTGATGCCATCGCGGCAGGGGCTTTTCGTGATAGCCTTTTGCCCTTGTTCTGTTCCTATTTTTTGTAGCCGCGCCAATAGCGGGTCTGCTTTCTGAAACCATGAAAAAACTTTTTGCCTTATTTATCGCTGCGCTACTGTCACTCTCTTCCGCCCACGCGCAATTTTTGCAATCGCCGGCAGTAGCTGCCAAATCGTGGCTGCTGCTCGATCTGGCCAGCGGTCAGGTGATCACCTCACATGAACCGCAGTTGCGGATTGAGCCGGCATCGCTGACCAAAATCATGACGGCGTATCTGGTTTTCAACGCGGTGCGCGACAAAAAGCTAACGCTGGAACAGACCGTCACCATCTCTGATCGCGCGTGGAAAGTCGATGCCAGCAGCTCCAAGATGTTCATCGACCCGAAAACGCCGGTATCCATCAACGATCTGCTGTTTGGTTTGATCGTGCAGTCTGGCAACGATGCAGCAGTCGCACTGGCCGAAGCGGTATCAGGCAGCGAAGATGCATTTGTCGTGCTAATGAATCGAGAAGCTGCGCGCATGGGCATGGCGTCCACCAAGTTTGGCAATCCGCATGGCTTGCCCAGCAAAGAAAACTATTCAACTGCGTATGACCTGTCGCTGCTAGCAGCGCATCTGATTGCCGATCACCCTGGTTTTTACAAAATATATTCGACCAAGGAATTTTCCTACAACAATATCAAGCAACCAAACCGCAACCGCCTGTTGTGGCTGGACCCGACCGTCGATGGCATGAAAACTGGCCATACCGAAGCAGCAGGTTATTGTCTGATAGCTTCAGCCAAACGCCCAGCTGGATCGACCGAACGCCGCCTGCTGTCAGTGGTGATTGGCGCGTCGTCCGATCAAATGCGCGCGCAAGAAAGCTTAAAGTTGCTGAACTGGGGATTCCAGAATTTCGAAACCGTAAAGCTGTACGCACGCAATCAAGTCATCGCATCGCCTGAAGTCTGGAAGGGATCGCAAGGTCATGTAAAACTGGGGTTCACGCGCGACCTGTATGTCACTGTGCCCAAAGGCATGGCGACACGCATGAAGCCGGTACTGGAGCGCCGCGACCCTCTGGTTGCGCCCATTCAGGATGGGAGCCGCGTCGCGACCCTAAAAATGATGGTCGATGGTAAATCGCTGGTGGACCTACCAGTCGTAGCGCTCGAATCTGTCGGTTATGCCAGCATAGTCGGGCGGGCGTGGGATTCCATCCAGTTGTGGATGAAATAAAACCATGGACGAAACCAACCAGCCGCAAACTTGTCGCGCCGAATCGCTGATCGATTACCCCAGCGATTTCCCGATCAAGATCATGGGCACAAGTCACGTCGATTTTGCTGCGACCATGGTTGAGCTCATCATCGTGCATGACCCAGACTTCCATGCCGGCAAACTCGAGATTCGCGCCTCGTCCAAAGGTAACTACCTCGGTTTGACAGCGACCGTGCGCGCCACCAGCCGCGAACAACTCGACAATATCTATCGCGCCCTGACGTCGCACCCGATGGTCAAGGTGGCTTTGTAAGTCATGTTTATCCGCCAGCTTGGCCGGGTTGACTATGAAGCGACGCTGGCCGCCATGCGTGCCTTCACCGATGCGCGCACGCCCGAAACGACTGATGAAATCTGGCTGGTCGAACACCCACCGGTATTCACGCTGGGACTGGCAGCCGACCCGACGCATGTGCTGAACGCGCAAGGCATTCCTGTGGTGCAAACTGACCGTGGTGGAGAGGTGACTTACCATGGACCCGGGCAAGCCGTGGTTTACCTACTGATGGATCTGCGTCGCAGCAAAGCTGGCAACACCATGCGCGTACGAGAATTCGTCCATCAAATCGAGCAAGCGGTGATCGACACGCTCGCCACTTATGAATTGGCAGGCGAGCGCAAGCAGGGCGCGCCCGGCATTTATGTCGCGCCAGCAGAGATTTATGGTTTGTGGCAAGGTGCAAAAATCGCGGCACTGGGACTGAAAGTGCGCAGCAACGGCTGCACCTATCACGGCGTGGCGCTAAATGTTGCCATGGACCTTGCACCTTTCTTGTCGATCAACCCCTGTGGCTATGCCGGACTGGATGTGGTCGACATGAAGTCGTTGGGCGTTGATATACCCTTGGATGAAGCGCAACTGACGCTTGCCAATAAATTGCAGAACAGGCTGGAAATAAAATGAGCTCCAATTACGATCCGACTATCAAACAAAAGGGCGCGAGCAAAACCGCGCGCATTCCGATCAAGATCATTCCCGCCGAACGTCTGGCAAAGCCGGACTGGATCCGCGTGAAAGCAGGTTCCCACGCGACCCGCTTTTATGAAATTAAGGGGATTCTGCGCGAGCGAAAATTAGTGACGGTGTGCGAAGAAGCGAGCTGCCCGAACATCGGTGAATGTTTCGGCAAAGGCACCGCAACCTTCATGATCATGGGCGATAAATGCACACGTCGCTGCCCGTTTTGCGACGTTGGCCACGGCTTGCCTGACCCGCTTGATGCCAACGAGCCAGAAAGTCTGGCGCAAACGGTTGCGGCGCTGAAACTGAATTATGTGGTGATCACCTCGGTCGACCGTGATGACTTGCGCGACGGCGGTGCCGGACATTTTGCCGACTGCATCCGCAAGCTGCGCGAATTGTCACCAAGCACACGCATTGAAACACTGGTACCAGATTTTCGCGGTCGGATGGAGCGTGCACTGGAAATCCTGGTCGCTGCGCCACCAGACGTGATGAATCACAATCTGGAAACGGTGCCGCGTCTGTATAAAGAAGCGCGTCCGGGCGCCGACTATGCGCACTCTTTAAAATTGCTGCAAGAATTCAAGGCGCAACGCCCCGACGTTCCAACCAAGTCCGGGCTGATGCTGGGCCTCGGTGAAACCGACGATGAAATCCTGCAAGTGATGCGCGACCTGCGCGCCCATGGCGTGACGATGTTAACGATAGGCCAGTATTTAATGCCCTCCGGCGACCACTTGCCGGTGCGGCGCTACGTGCATCCGGACACATTCAAGATGTTCGAGCAAGAAGCCATCAAGATGGGCTTTGCGCACGCGGCTGTCGGCGCAATGGTGCGCAGCTCTTATCATGCAGATCAACAGGCGCACGATGCGGGGGTGAGGTGAACGGGGCTATATACCCATGCCGGTATTTTTCCCTCCGCCCGTCAAATAGCGATCTCCGGCATATTTATCTATATACCCCCTGAAAAATGTCTCCAGGCCGGCTAAAAATGCCGGTTTTTTGGGAATTTTTGGTGTTGTAGCGCGCTAAAATGGCCTGGAATGGGGATTTTTGCCTCCATTAATAACGCGACGCGTTATTAGTATTAAACGTGGTCTGTCCCCTATTTTCCTAGCGCGCGGCGCGCTAGCGCTCACTTTCAGCCAGGATGACTAGACACAGCCATCCCCATCCAGGGCGTTGCAAATCCCCAACGATTTGCCCTGCAAAAATACTATTTTCTTGCCATATAGGCAAAATTTCAATAAGTGCTCCCCTCTTGAATAGCCGATAGTCTATCCTTGTTATGTAGACGACTAGACTCGGTAGCAGCCTATGCGCGATCCAACAGTGCATCATTCTGTTGTGGCACCATCGTGGGACGAAAAACTCGCTACCGGCTTGGCGGACATTGACGCCCAGCACAAAAGACTGTTTGCCATCGCCGATGCTATTTATGCGCTGAGCGAGCAGGGTGCCTCCATCGGCGAAATCATTATCGCCTTTGGAAATTTCCAACTTCAAACTGCTGCCCACTTCGACAACGAAGAAAAACTGATGCAACAGCATGCAGTCAGCCCCAAGCATCAGCGCAGCCACCTCAAAGCCCATCATGATTTTCTCGAACACACCCACCGTGTCGTCGGTGTGCTGGAGACCGATCTGAATGTGCCAGTAAAGTTATTGATTGAATTTTTGATAAAGTGGATGAAGCTGCACGTCTCCAGCGCCGACGCCATCATGGCCAAGGAAATCCACGCCATTCTGGCGGGCAAGCGCCCTGATACCGATTCCGCAGAACACATCGAAGGCGAAGATTTACTCACCGACTCCATCGAGGACCTGTATGCCAATCTGGGCGATAAAACGATTGAAATCCTGGAGCTGAACCTGCAATTACAGCAGGAAATTGGCAAACGCAAACGGGCAGAAAAGGATTTCAGCCTGAGCCAACTCTGGCTACGTGCGGTTGCGGATCAGGTACATAGCTGGGAATACTGGCAAGGTACTGAGAAAGAAATCATCTACATGTCACCTTCATGTGAGCAGATTACCGGCTACACAGTGGCGGAGTTTATCGCCAATCCAGATCTGCTCAACCAGATCATCCATCAGGATGACCGGCATTTGATGGATATTCATCTGCACTACGTCGCGCAGCATCAGGAAGACGACACCGAACTGGATTTCAGGATTGTGCGCGCCGATGGCGAAGTGCGCTGGATCGCCCATAGCTGCAAAGCGATTTACGGCAAAAACGGCCTATTTCTCGGACGCCGTGGCAGTCGGCGCGACCGTACCGAGCGTTACCGCGAGGAAGAATCGCTGCGGATGGCAGTGACCGTCTTTGATGTGGTCAATGAGGCGGTAATGGTCACCAATCGCCACAATCGGATTGTCGCGGTCAACCCCTCCTTCACCGCAATTACCGGCTATCAAGCTGATGAAGTGATCGGCCAGGATCCGCGCATGTTGTCCGATGGCGGCGCACAACCGGATTTGCTCAAGGATCTATGGCGCACGCTGGTCAGAACCGGCTGCTGGCAGGGCGAAGTTACCAACCTACGCAAGAATGGCGAGTTGTATACCAGCTGGATTTCCGTCAATAGCGTGCGGGATGATGCCGGACATGTCACCAGTTTTGTTTGCGTTTTTTCCGATATCACCGAGCGCAAGGAAAATGAAAAGCGCATCCACTATCTCGCGCATTACGACCTGGTTACCAGCTTGCCCAACCGGGCGCTGTTTAACGACCGTTTTGGCCATGACGTCGGCGATTTTCTGCTCCGGGAAGTGGCGATGCGCATCAAGGGTTGCGTGCGCGAATCCGACACCGCCGCACGCATAGGCGGCGACGAATTTGTCGTGCTGCTGCCAGGCACCAATTCGAAAGAAAACGTGATGGCGGTGGCGCACAAGATTTTGCAGGAAATCGAGCTGCCCTTTATCATCGATGAGCATCAGATCACCATTTCTGCCAGCATCGGCATCGCCCTCTACCCGGAACACGGCGATGATGTCAGGAAAATTATGAAGCACGCTGACCATGCGATGTATAGGGCCAAGCTGGGCGACGGGTCTTCGGTCGTATCGTTTAGTGACTTAATGCATTAAACGCTGCCAGTAACAAACTCTGTTTCTCCATAGCCGCTTTCGAGTGCCGCTCACGCACGTGGCCGTAGCCGCGTATCTCTTCCGGTATCGATGCAATCGCCACCAGACTTGGCAGATTCGCGGCTGTCATATTCGGCAAAAGCGCAGTCAGCGTATCGCGATACTGTCCGGGCAACGCCCGCTCCGCCTTGCGCTCCGCTGTGAGCGCAAAAACGTCAAACATCGTGCCGCGCAAAACACGCATTTTTGCCAGCACCCGGAACACAATTCTGACCCACGCGCCATATTCCCGCTTGATCAGAATGCCATCGGCACCGCGCAGTGAAAATAGCGGCGGCGCCAAGTGGTAACGCAGTTGATAATCGCCTTCGAACATGTCGGAAATCCGCGCCAGAAAAGCGCCATTACTATGCAGCCTGGCGACTTCGTATTCATCCTTGCCCGCCATCAACTTGAAGTAATATTTTGCAACCGCTTCGGTTAAGCGCATCGAGCCTTCGCCCAAAGTACGTTCAGCAACCCGCACCTGTTCGACAAAATTGCGGTATTGACGCGCATATCCTGGGTCCTGGTAGTCGGTCAGGAAAGCTTCGCGCTGTGCGATCACGTCGTCCAGCTTTAACTTTCGGTGCAAGATGATAGGGTGCTCCGGCGTCGCGCGCAACTCGACCGCAGCCAGATCGTGCGCGGCGGCGCGCCCCCAGGCAAACGCCTGCTGGTTATACGCGACTGCCACGGCATTTAATTCAATCGACTTCAAAATGGCGCTTTCAGACAATGGCACCCAGCCCTTTTGCCACACAAAACCCAGCATAAACATGTTGGTTGCAATCGTGTCGCCCATCAGCGCTTCGGCAATCCGTCCGGCATCTACCAGTTCTACCGGCATGCCGGCGCAGGCGCTGCGAATATCCTTGATCGCCAAGGCTTGCGGAAATTGCCAATCGGGATTGTTAACAAAAGAGGCCGTTGGCACGCCGGTCGAATTGATCGCCGCATGGGTGCGGCCCTCGCCCATGCGCGTCAAGGCTTCGATCCCGGCCGCAACTGCCATATCGCAGCCGATCACCAAGTCGGCCGCACCAGTACTGATGCGGGTTGAATGCAAGTCCTCTGGCCGCTTAGCCAAGCGTACGTGTGACAGTACCGGTCCGCCCTTTTGCGCCAAACCGCTCATGTCGAGCACCGAACAGCCCTTGCCTTCGATGTGCGCCGCCATTGCAATAATCTGTCCGATCGTCACCACGCCCGTGCCGCCGATCCCGGTCACGAGGATGCCATAAGGTTCATCCATAGACGAGATATTGGCTTGCGGAAAAGTAAGCGCTGGCTCACTTTGTTTGGCTTGCGCCTGAGCGATGGAGGTTTGGGGCGGCTTCAGGCGGCCACCGACGACCGATACAAAGCTCGGGCAAAAACCGTTCACGCAGGAATAGTCCTTGTTGCATGAAGACTGGTTGATCTGCCGCTTGCGGCCGAAATCGGTTTCCAGCGGTTCAACCGACAGGCAGTTCGAGACTTCACTGCAATCGCCGCAGCCTTCGCACACCGCTTCATTGATCACCATGCGCCGTGCCGGATCCGGGTACTGGCCACGTTTGCGCATGCGGCGTTTTTCTGCGGCGCAGTTCTGATCGTAAATGATGGCCGATACGCCTTGCACTTCGCGCAATTCGCGCTGCACCCGATCGAATTCGCTGCGATGCCGGATCGTGACGCCGCGCGCCCATTCCGTGTCTGATGGATATTTGTCGGGCTCGTCGGTCACAACCACAATCGGTTTGACACCTTCTGCCGCGAGCTGGCGCGAAACCATGGCCGAGTCGAGCGGCCCGTCTACCGGCTGGCCACCGGTCATCGCCACCGCATCGTTATATAAAATTTTGTAAGTCAAATTCACGTTCGCAGCGACAGCGGCTCGGATCGCCAGCAAGCCGGAATGGTAGTAAGTGCCGTCGCCCATATTGGCAAATACGTGCGGCTCGGTAGTGAACGGTGCCTGACCAATCCAGGTCGCACCCTCCGCGCCCATGTGAGTGACGGTTGTCGTATCGCGATCCATCCACAGTGCCATGTAGTGACAGCCGATGCCCGCCAGCCCCCGACTACCGTCTGGCAGTTTTGTCGATGTATTGTGCGGGCAGCCGGAGCAAAAGAAGGGAATCCGGTCGCGGTCGGTATCGGCCTTGACCGATACACGCAGCGCAACTTCCTTTGCCTGCAAATAAGCGGCATGCTCTTGCATCTTGATCTGCACCCGTTGCGCGATGGGGTGTCCCGCAAAATACTGCGAAATTCGCGCTGCAATCGCACGTGCAATCTGCGACGGGCTCAACTCACTGGTAGCTGGCAGTAGCCAGTCGCCGTGGCCGGCACCATGCGGGTTGCTCCACTCCCCGGTATCATCAAACTTGCCAACCACACGCGGGCGATCCGCATCTTTCAGGTTGTACAGCTCTTCTTTCAGCTGATATTCCAGAATTTGGCGTTTTTCCTCGACCACCAAAATTTCGTCCAGCCCACGCGCGAAGGCACGCACCCCGTCCGCTTCCAGCGGCCAGTTCATCCCAACCTTGTACAGCCGAATGCCAATCTCGCAGGCGGCAGCTTCATCAATGCCAAGGTCGGCCAGTGCCTGCCTTGTATCAGCGTAAGATTTGCCGGTTGAAATGATGCCAAAACGTGCTTGCGGACTATCCCACACCACATAGTTGAGCTTGTTGGCGCGAGCATAAGCGAGTGCGGCATACCATTTGTACTGGCTCATGCGCGCTTCCTGCTCCAGCACGCCATCCGGCCAGCGGATGTTCAAGCCGCCCTCGGGCATTGCAAAATCTTCTGGCAGCACGATCTTGACGCGCTCCGGATCGATCTCGATCGATGCGCCAGATTCAACGATATCGGTCACGCATTTCATCGCCACCCACAAGCCGGTATAGCGGCTCATCGCCCATGCGTGCAAACCAAAATCGAGGAATTCCTGCACTGAGGATGGGTACAGCACGGGAATCCCGCTGGCGCTCAGAATATGCTCGCTCTGGTGCGCTATGCTCGAGGATTTGGCTGCATGATCGTCGCCTGCCACCACCAGCACGCCGCCGTGCTGCGCGCTACCCGCCATGTTGGCGTGCTTGAATACGTCGCCGCAACGATCTACGCCCGGCCCTTTGCCGTACCACATCGAAAACACGCCATCGATCTTGGCGCCCGGGAACATATTGACTTGCTGCGTACCCCAGATGCTGGTCGCCGCCAAATCTTCATTCATGCCGGGGTGAAATTTGACCTGATGTGCATCGAGGTGTTTTTGCGCGCGCCACGCCGCCTGATCGACGGTGCCCAGCGGCGAACCGCGATAACCGCTGATGAATCCAGCGGTGTTCAAACCCGCCATCCGGTCGCGCTGCCGCTGCAACATCGGCAAGCGAATCAGCGCCTGCGTGCCGGTCATGAATGCACGTCCGCGCACCAGCGTGTATTTGTCATCGATCGTGACACCGTCAATCAGGACTGGCTGACGTGGTACAACAGGGTCGCTCATGCTGGCTCCGGAATTGTGGCTCGCGCAGGCTGCGTGTACTAAACGACAAGCAGTTTGCGTACCTGGATTTTACCTTAGCCCGCTGTTTTCAGCGCGGGTTTTGCATGGATGAGCATGCTCGTAGTGCAGCGTGGGTATACACACAAATAGCACATACACCACCCTGTATAAAACCTTCCGCTCGTATTATGTGCCTCTTAGAAAGATTCACTCATATACGCCCCGTAAAAATTGCATTTTTTGATAAATATTTCGCATTTTTGCCCGTTTTTTGGGCTGTGGAAGCCGCCCCAAACCGATTTGGGGCGCAACTAGTAACGCGTCGCGTTATTAGTTGTCACATTTCCTCCGCACAGCAAACAGCAGTTCAGGCAGAAAAATATCTCTTGAAATTTGCTCAGGGAAAAGGTTTAGCCTTCTAAAGAAGGCAGTAGAGCGATTATAATGATAGGTTTTATGCAGGATGGGCTCAGCGCGCCCTCGCGTTACCATTTGCACTTGGCGACAGACTGAATGAGCGCTTACACCAGATGGTGAATCGCATGTTGACGCCCCGCAAAACCATTATTGCGAATTGTTTTACAATGAATTTTCCTGGCACTCAAACTGCGACTTTATGACCAAGAAACAGCCCAATACAGTATCGCCAGCATCGTTTGAAGATGCGATGGTCGAACTGAAGCAACTGGTAGCGCGCATGGAGGCAGGTGAGCTGCCGCTGGACGCGTCCGTTGCAGCGTATCAGCGCGGGGCTGAATTGGTGAAGTTTTGTGCGGCGCAACTAGACAAAGTGGAGTCGCAAGTCAAGGTGCTCGAAGGCGATATGCTCAAACCCTTCGCAGCCGATGTAGGAACAGAAGGATGACGATGAATCAAAATTTCGATGATTGGATGCAGTCTACCCAACATGCGATGGAAGGCGCCTTGTCTTCGTATCTGCCGCCCGCGCAGGAAGCGCCCGCGCGACTGCACGAAGCGATGCGCTACATGGCACTGGATGGCGGCAAACGCGTGCGTCCGGCGCTGGTGTTCGCTGCTGGCGCGCTGTTTGATGCAGATGCGGCTTGGCTGGCGCGTGCGGCATCTGCGATCGAAATGATTCATGTGTATTCTCTGGTGCACGACGATATGCCTTGCATGGACGACGACGCGCTACGGCGCGGCAAACCGACCGTGCATGTAAAGTACGATGAAGCCACCGCGCTGCTGGTCGGCGATGCGTTGCAGTCACAGGCATTTGCAGTATTGTCCGAAGGCGACGGCGATGTGACGCGCACACTGGCAATGGTGCGTTTGCTGGCACGCGCAGCGGGTTCCTCCGGCATGTGCGGCGGTCAGGCGATCGACCTAGCCAGCGTTGGCATCCCCTTGACGCTGCCGCAACTGGAACAGATGCACCGCTTGAAGACTGGCGCTTTGCTGCGCGCGTCGGTATTTCTCGGAGCATGGTGTGGCAAGACCCCAACTCCGGCTGAAGAAGCTGCGCTGAATGCGTATTCGCATGCCGTCGGCCTGGCGTTTCAGGTAGTCGACGATATTCTGGATGCGACCGCCGATTCCGTTACGCTGGGTAAGACTGCAGGCAAAGATGCGGTCGATAACAAACCAACTTATGTGTCGATACTGGGGCTGGAACCGTCGCAGCTGTTGGCGGAAAAATTGCGCGCTGATGCGCATGCGGCACTCGCGCAGTTTGGCGACAAAGCAGAACGGCTGCGTCAGATTGCCGATCTGATCGTGCGCAGGAAGAAATAAATGAAACTGCTTGAAACCATCAATGACCCGGCAGCACTGCGCCAACTGTCACGCCCGCAGCTGACGCAGCTGGCGGACGAACTGCGTGAGTTTGTACTGAACTCCGTGTCGCACACTGGCGGGCATCTGTCGTCGAATCTGGGTACGATAGAACTGACGATTGCGCTGCATTATGTTTTTAATACGCCGAATGACCGGCTGATATGGGATGTAGGCCATCAGACTTACCCGCACAAGATCCTGACCGGCCGCCGCGAACGGATGCACTCACTACGCCAGTTGAACGGCATTTCCGGCTTTCCGAAACGCGATGAGAGCGAATACGACGCTTTTGGCACCGCGCATTCCTCGACCTCAATTTCTGCCGCGCTTGGGATGGCGCTGGCCGCTAAAATCAAAGGCGATGACCGCCACTCAGTTGCCATCATCGGCGACGGTGCGATCACTGGCGGCATGGCATTCGAAGCGCTGAACAATGCAGGCGTGTACGACGACATCAATTTCCTGGTGGTACTGAACGACAACGACATGTCGATTTCGCCGCCGGTTGGCGCGCTAAACCGTTATTTTTCACGCCTGATGTCGGGTAAGTTCTACGCAGCAGCAAAAAATGTTGCGAAATCGGTGCTGCCAAAGCCGGTGGCAGACATCGCCAAACGCATCGAAACTCAGGCGAAGATGGTAATCGCACCAGCGACGATGTTCGAGGAATTCGGCTTCAAGTATTTTGGTCCGATTGATGGGCACGATCTGGATGCACTGATTCCGATCATGCAGAACCTGAAGCAGACCAAGGGGCCGAAGTTCCTGCATGTCGTCACCAAAAAAGGGCAAGGCTACAAGCTGGCCGAAGCTGACCCTATCCTGTACCACGGCCTTGGCAAGTTCAGCCCGGCCGAAGGTATCCGCCCGGCTGCCAGCCCCAAGATGACTTACACGCACGTATTTGGCAACTGGCTGTGCGACATGGCAGCCAAGGATAAGCGTCTGGTCGGCATCACACCAGCGATGCGCGAAGGCTCCGGCATGGTCGAATTTGAGCAACAATACCCGGACCGCTACTACGACGTCGGTATCGCTGAGCAGCATGCGGTAACGTTTGCCGCCGGGCTTGCCAGCGAGGGCATGAAGCCGGTGGTCGCGATTTATTCGACCTTCCTGCAGCGCGCATACGATCAATTGATCCACGATGTCGCGATCCAGAACCTTGACGTCACGTTTGCGCTTGATCGTTCCGGCTTGGTTGGTGCTGATGGTGCGACGCATGCCGGCAATTACGATATGGCTTTCCTACGCTGCATACCGAACATGGTGGTGATGGCCGCTTCGGACGAGAATGAGTGCCGCCAGATGCTGTCGACCGCTTATGACTATCGAGGCCCTGCTGCCGTGCGTTACCCGCGCGGAGCTGGCATAGGCGCAGCCGTCACCCAGGATCTGGATACCATACCGCTAGGCAAGGCTGAAATCAAACGCAATGGGGCGCGCATCGCTATCCTCGCATTCGGCACCATGGTTGCGCCTGGCTTGGCAGCAGCTGAAACACTGGATGCCACACTGATCAATATGCGCTTCATTAAACCGCTCGATACCGAGTTGGTACTACAGCTGGCAGCAACCCACGACGCCCTGGTCACGATTGAAGAAGGCTCAATCATGGGCGGCGCCGGTTCTGCAGTCGCAGAAGCGCTGGCGGCAGCAGGTATCGTCAAGCCGATCCTGATGCTCGGTCTGCCGGATAAATTTGTCGATCATGGCGAGGCATCGCAATTATTGGCGACCTGCGGACTGGACGCCGATGGCATTGCTGCGGCAATCAGGAAGCGCTTTGTCAAAGACGAACCCCAGCTGGTCGTTAACAATTAAGCGCGGCAAGCAGCAATTTGTGCTCTGATTTACAATAGGCCCACTATGAATTCCCGCAACGTCAACATTACCGTAACCGATATCGACACCATGTCCGAAGAAAAGCGCATTTCGGTCAAGGCTGGCACGCCTGCATCGTCAGCTAGCCACTCCATGCCCGATGTGCAAAGTTCTGCAGATTCTCGGCATATCGCCATTCAGCGCGTCGGCGTAAAAGATGTGCGTTATCCGATACGGATCAAAACCGGCGCAGGCGTTCAATCGTCAATCGGCAACTGGAGCATGACCGTACATTTGCCTGAGCAGCAAAAGGGCACGCATATGTCGCGCTTTATCGCGCTGCTGGAAAAAATGGGCGCACCAGACGCTGCGCCATTGGACACTGCTCTATTTGGCAAGATGGTGCGCAGCATGCTCAGCCTGCTTGAAGCCGATTCGGGCCGTATCGATGTTTCCTTTCCATATTTCATCAATAAAACCGCACCTGTATCGGGTGTACAAAGCTTGATGGATTACGAAGTTGGCCTGAGTGGCGAAATCAAGCATGGCTTGCTGGAAGTCACGCAAAAGGTGATGGTTCCGGTCACCAGCCTGTGTCCCTGCTCCAAGAAAATTTCTGCCTATGGTGCGCATAATCAGCGCTCACACATCACGGTCAAAGCAGTAATGGCTGGGAATTTCCCGGTTGATGAGTTGATCGCAAAAATTGAAGCGCAAGCTTCATGCGAACTGTATGGTTTGTTGAAGCGCCCAGATGAAAAGTTTGTCACCGAGCGTGCCTACGACAATCCAAAGTTTGTCGAGGATCTGGTGCGTGATGTGGCCGGCATGCTGAATGCAGATGATCGTATTGCGGCGTATACGCTAGAAGCGGAGAATTTTGAATCTATCCACAATCATTCAGCTTACGCAATGATCGAGTGCGACAAGCGGATCTGATTTTATATTTACATACCTAAACGGCGCATAAGCGCCGTTTTTTTATGGTTACTTCTTATTGTTGCAAACAAAAACGGCGCCCTTGCGGGCGCCGTTTTTGCTACTGGAAAGCCAAAAAATAACTTGGTTTTCTTATACTGCCTTAGATTCGTGCAGCTTAGCAATGTCTTCCTTGCTATAGCCCAGACCAGTCAATACTTCGTCTGTGTGCTCGCCCAACAGTGGGGAACGGGTCACTTCGACTGTCATTTCGGAGAACTTGATCGGGCTACCAATGGTCAGGTATTTGCCGCCACGTGCTGGGTGATCAACTTCAACGATGGAACCGCTCTTGCGCAGATCGACGCTTTCAGCGATTTCTTTCATCGAAAGAACTGGTGCGCATGGAACGTCAAATACACGGATCATGTCGAGAACTTCGAACTTGGTCTTGTCGGCAAACCGCGATTCAATGTAAGCGAAAATGTCGAAAATCTTTGGTTGACGTGCGTCTGGTGTGTTGTACTCAGGATCGTCGATCCACTCTGGCTTGTCGATAGCCTTGCAGATGTTTGGCCATGCATTGCCTTGCAGCGTGAAGTATACATACGCGTTAGGATCGGTTTCCCAACCTTTACACTTCAAAACCCAGCCTGGCTGACCGCCACCGCCTGCATTGCCGCCGCGTGGTACTGCTTCGCCAAACTTACCGTGTGGGTATTGTGGGTATTCTTTCAGAACGCCTTCTTTGTCCAGACGTTGCTGATCGCGCAGCTTAACGCGGCACAGGTTCAGAACAGCGTCTTGCATCGAAGCAGCAACTTTCTGGCCACGGCCAGTCTTGTTACGGTAATGCAGTGCAGTCAGAATACCGATGCACAGGTGCATACCAGTGTTGGTGTCGCCCAGAGCAGCGCCAGAAACAGTTGGAGGACCATCTTCGAAGCCTGTGGTGGAAGCAGCGCCGCCAGCACATTGAGCAACGTTTTCGTATACTTTCAAGTCTTCAAGGCTATGGCCTTCGCTGAAACCCTTGACTGATGCCATGATCAAACGTGGGTTCAGTTCTTGGATGCGAGCCCATGAGAAGCCCATGCGATCCAGTGCGCCTGGACCAAAGTTTTCGACCATTACGTCAGAATCTTTGATCAGCTTTTCCAGAACTTCTTTACCAGCTTGCAGCTTGGTGTTCAGCGTCAGCGAACGCTTGTTGCCGTTCAGCATCGTGAAGTACAGTGCATCTTGACCCGGAACGTCGCGCAGCTGTTGACGGGTGATGTCGCCGGAGCCAGGCATTTCAACCTTAACTACGTCTGCGCCGTAAAAACCCAACAACTGTGTACAAGCTGGGCCAGCTTGGACGTGGGTAAAATCGATAACTTTAATACCTTCTAATGCTTTAGTCATGATAAGTACTATTCCTTGTCTATCGTGCAAATTTGTTGTCTCTGAAGCAGTATTACAATTTAGATCTGTTCAGCAAATAAAACACCACCTGATTTGCCAGATGGCGCTAGCTAATAAGCTCGCGATCTCCTAATAATTCTGTTGGATAGACGCCAGCCCGCTGTTAAGCCCTACTATTTTATCGACTATCTGATTTTTATCAATACCAGTTTCAAGCTTTTTATTATTTTTAGGGTTTATTTACTCAAATAATGACCTAAGGCATATTTTTTAATTTTATATTCTCTGCCAGAGTACATCCTTAGTTCCTGCCTGTCGGTTTAATTCGCGCGCCAAAATAAATAGAAAATCGGATAGTCGATTTACATATTGCCGCGCTAATTCGCTTACTTTTTCTTCTCTATTTAAACTTACCAGTGTGCGTTCTGCCCTTCGGCAAATTGAACGGCATACATGCGCAATAGCAGAAGCCCGCGTACCGCCAGGCAAGATAAATTCCTTGAGTGGTGATAGCTCGGCATTTATTTTTTCAATTATTAACTCAAGCTTTGAGAGCTGTAATTGATTCAGCATCGTGTGACCAGGAATAGACAACTCCCCGCCCAAATCAAATAAAGCATGTTGAATAACAAGCAATTCATCGTGCAATTGAACTGCCATTGGCTCACTCAACAGTAATCCTATGTAGGAATTAAGCTCATCAACGTCTCCAATGGCCTTAATTCTTACACTATCTTTATCTGTGCGATTCCCATCACCCAGACCTGTTGCGCCATCATCACCCGTACGTGTAACAATTTTTGATAAGCGATTACCCATTTTTTTCCTTAATGCCTATGATTTGTTCGACAGAATACTTTAGTTCTCAATTATTTGTTTTATAGGCAAATTTATATACTCAGAATGTGGTTTTGTGAATAAGCATGTGTAAAAACTGGTAGTTCTTTGTGGAGTATTGGAAAGTTCCCCAATTTTTAAAATCTATCCAATATTCACCCGCGCTTGCTACACGCTTTTTAATCTATGTAAGTAGTTGTATTGGATTGATATTTAGCTGTTATCCACTGAAAGGCACCATACTCATCATCAGTCTTTATATATATAAACAATAAAGAAAGAACTAAGGCAACTTCCAAACTGGAGTTTCATTTGCATTCAAACTGCATTTTGTTTAGCTTAGTAAAACGGCTGCCTTACCATCCAAGAGTAAAATATGTACCTGATTAAAACAGGGATACACCATGCAAAATGAGCTCATAAATAGCCTTACCATTACACGCCCCGATGACTGGCATTTGCACTTGCGAGATGGCGCTGGTACGCAAAGTGTATTACCGCATACAGCACGTCAATTTTCACGTGCGATCGTGATGCCTAATTTAAGGCCGCCAGTTATAACAACACCAGAAGCTTTATCGTATCGCGACCGAATTCTTGCTGCCCTGCCCAAAGGGATAAATTTTGAACCCCTTATGACGCTCTACCTTACGGACAACACTTCCCCTGAAGAAATCCGACGTGCAAAGGAATGTGGTCATATTCATGGCATAAAACTTTACCCTGCTGGTGCAACTACCAATTCAGACGCAGGCGTGACTGATTTAAAACATTGTTATAAGGCACTTGAAGCAATGCAGGATTTCGGTATGCCTTTATTGATGCATGGCGAAGTAACAGACCAAGATATTGATATTTTCGATCGAGAGGCTGTTTTTATAGATAGAGTGCTTTTACCTTTGCGCAAGGATATGCCAGCCTTGCGGATTGTTTTTGAACATATAACAACCAAAGAAGCTGCTGATTATGTGGCCTCAGCGCCAGGTGCTATTGGCGCAACCATTACGCCACATCATTTGTTATACAACCGCAATATTATTTTTCAAGGCGGTATCAGACCACACTTTTATTGCTTACCTATTTTAAAAAGAGAAGTTAATCGTAAAGCCTTGCTTGATGCAGCCACCAGCACCAGTAATAGATTTTTCGCAGGTACTGATTCAGCACCCCACCCTAAAGAAGAAAAAGAAAATGCCTGTGGTTGTGCTGGTTGCTATACCGCTTTGCATGCGATGGAATTATATGCGCAAGCATTTGATCAAGCAGGCGCATTAAATATGCTTGAGGCATTTACCAGTTTTAATGGCGCTGATTTTTATGGTTTACCTCGCAATAAGAATGTAATTACTCTTAAACGGAAATCATGGGTCGTTCCTGACGAATTACCATTTGGTGATTTAAAACTGACTCCACTGAATGCAGGTGAAACTATGACTTGGAAGTTGTCTTAGTTCTTTCTTTATTGTTTATATTTATAGAGATTGATGATGAGCACAGTGCACTTCAGTGGATAACAGCCAAATAACAATCCAATACAACTACTTGCACAGATTAAAAAGCGTGTAGATAGAGCGGGTGAATATTGGATAGATTTTAAAAATTATGGAACGCAACAATACCCCACAAACGACTCCCAGTTTTTACACATACTTATACACAAGGTTCCACGTGAAACAATTTGATTTTTAAAATAAATAAAATGAATAATGTTTCACGTGAAACAGTGAAAAAAGGTAAAAATGGAATATTTAAAAAAACACTTTATAATCGTTTGTTTGAAATTGTGTAATTTAAAATGCTATACCCAGTAAAGTTCGATGTGATTATTGTTGGTGGCGGGCATGCTGGGACTGAAGCAGCATTGGCTTCTGCTCGTATGGGGCAAAAAACCCTGTTGCTTACCCATAGCCTGGAAACATTAGGGCAGATGTCGTGCAATCCATCTATTGGTGGAATAGGTAAAGGTCATCTGGTAAGAGAAGTGGATGCTATGGGTGGCGCGATGGCCTTGGCATCGGATGAAGCTGGTATCCAATTCCGTATTTTAAATTCTTCAAAAGGCCCGGCAGTACGGGCAACGCGCGCGCAAATTGATCGCGTTTTATACCGGCAGGCAATAAGAACTCGTCTTGAAAATCAAGGAAATCTCTATATTTTTCAGCAAGCTGTAGATGATTTATTGTTGGATGGTGAGCGTATAACTGGCGTTGTTACACAAGCTGGTATTAAATTTCAAAGCCATACAGTTGTTCTGACTGCTGGTACTTTCCTTGATGGAAAAATTCACGTTGGTTTGAATAATTATGCGGGTGGCCGTGCGGGTGATCCGCCAGCTATAGCTTTGTCGGCTAAGTTAAAAGAAATAAAATTACCACAAGGAAGATTAAAAACAGGTACGCCACCAAGAATAGATGGCAGGACGATTAATTTTTCTGTAATGCAAGAACAAGCTGGTGACCTTGATCCCATCCCCGTCTTCTCGGTAATGGGCTCTGCATTGATGCACCCACGGCAAATGCCATGCTGGGTGACTCATACTAATCTGAAAACGCACGATATCATACGTGCTGGTCTCGACCGTAGCCCAATGTTCACAGGTGTGATTGAAGGTGTTGGCCCACGGTATTGCCCGTCAATAGAAGATAAGATTCATCGCTTTTCAGGTAAGGATTCGCACCAAATATTTATGGAACCTGAAGGTTTGACTACACACGAATATTATCCAAACGGCATATCAACTAGCTTGCCATTTGATATGCAATTGGAATTGGTACATTCGATGCTTGGCCTTGAAAACGCACATATATTGCGGCCTGGGTACGCCATCGAATATGACTATTTTGATCCGCGCTGCCTAAAGGCATCGCTAGAAACCAAGCAAATACAATGTTTGTTCTTTGCTGGTCAAATTAATGGGACAACCGGCTATGAAGAGGCTGCGGCACAAGGCATGCTGGCAGGTATCAACGCTGCGCTCATGTCACAAGACAAGGATGCGTGGACACCAAGGCGCAGTGAATCCTATCTAGGTGTATTGGTTGATGACCTGGTCACGCAAGGCGTGTTGGAGCCATACCGCATGTTTACCAGTCGTGCAGAGTACAGACTCAGCTTGCGTGAAGATAATGCTGATCTGCGTTTAACCGAGATAGGACGCAAACTTGGATGTGTTGGAGATGAGCAGTGGCAAGCATTCGAACAGAAGCGTGAATCAGTTGCACGCGAAATTGAGCGTCTGAAGTCTACTTGGGTCAACCCCAAAATTTTGCCTGATTCAGAAGCGGTACGTGTTATGGGGAAAGGCATAGAGCGAGAGTATGCGCTTGCTGACTTGTTGGCAAGACCGAATGTGCATTACGAGCAATTAGTAACTTTAACTGATAGTGAAGGCCAAAATATTGGTGGGCCAGGGGAGCAGGACTTAGCTGTCAAAGAGCAGGTTGAAATACAGATCAAATATGCAGGTTACATAGAGCGGCAAGCAAAAGAAATAGAGCGGCAGAAAATTTTTGAAAACAGATTGCTGCCAGCCGATTTGCAATACAGTGAAGTGACGGCTCTCTCGATAGAGGTACGGCAGAAATTGGATCAACAACGACCGGAAACCCTAGGGCAAGCCTCACGCATTTCGGGCGTCACGCCAGCGGCGCTTTCGCTGTTGCTGGTCTATCTGAAAAAACGCAACTGGGTCGGGTTTGCTCATGAAAACGCTACAAATAACGAACCGGTGAAAGAAATCCAATGAAAGGGTTTGATCGCGACCATATAGCCCGTCTGCTTGCGGATGGCATACGCGCTTTATCATTAAACCTGGATCAGACACAGTGTGAAAAACTACTGGATTATCTTGCCTTATTGCAGAAGTGGAATGGCGTCTATAACCTGACTGCCGTGCGTGATCCGGCGCAAATGGTGACGCAGCATATTCTGGATTCTCTCGCAGCCCTCCCCGCTTTTTCTGGCGCAAAGAATATTCTGGATGTGGGTGCTGGTGGCGGCCTGCCTGGTATCGTACTGGCAATTGCGCGCCCCGATATGCAGGTGTCGCTGATTGACACAGTACACAAGAAAACAGCATTTTTAACACAGGTAAAGTCTGAGCTGGACTTGAACAATGTTACAGTTCTCACCGGTCGGGTAGAAGAATGGCAATGTGCAGAAAAATATGACGTGATCACATCGCGAGCTTTTGCGGAGTTATCTGAATTTATAAACTTATCTAATCATTTAATCGTAGAAGGCGGGGGTTTTATTGCGATGAAAGGTGTGGCTCCGCAGTCAGAAATGGCTGGATTGCCGGCAGGTTGGTCCGTGACAGAGATCAGGCCGCTGCAAGTTCCCGGATTGCAGGCTGCACGGCATTTGATATTTGTGAAGCGGTGTACGCCATGAAAAAATGGCTATTTGGGTGTGCTATGGCGATGATGACACTTAGCTTGGCATACGGGCAGCAGGCAGGATCGGCAGTTCGCACCGTGTCATCGGTCGATCTTGCACGCTACGTAGGCAAATGGTACGAAGTCGCACGTTTTCCAAACCGTTTTCAGATGCAATGCCTCGGCGGTGTTACGGCTGAATACCAGAAGCGTGAGGATGGACGGATCGACGTGATCAACCGCTGCCAGAAGGTAGATCGCACATTTGAACAGGTGACAGGCATCGCGCGTATCGTCGATGCCAGCAGCAATGCAAAATTGAAAGTGCGTTTTGCGCCTGCATGGCTAAGCTGGTTGCCGATGGTTTGGGGTGATTACTGGGTGCTCGCGCTGGCACCGGATTATTCTTATGCTCTGGTAGGAGAACCAAGCCGAGAATATCTGTGGGTGCTGTCGCGTACCCCTACCCTACCGGAAAATGTGTACCAGCAAGTGTTAAAGCAGGCGCAAGAGCAAGGTTTCAATGTAACGAAATTGCTTAGAACAAGTCAGGAAAAGTGAGCAACATGACAGTTATTTCACCACTCTAAACAGGCAAATAATGGCCAAAATATTCTGCGTCGCTAATCAGAAAGGCGGCGTCGGCAAAACCACCACTTCGGTCAATCTTGCAGCAGGTCTGGCAAGTTTGCAGCAGCGCGTGCTATTAGTCGATCTCGACCCGCAAGGCAATGCGACGATGGGCGCGGGTATTGACAAGGCGGGGCTGAAAGTATCTACCTACGAAGTGCTGATCGGCGAATCGGACGTAAAGTCGGCGCGGCAAACTTCAGAGGCTGGCGGTTTTGACGTGCTACCTGCGAATCGCGAACTGTCCGGTGCGGAAGTGGAAATGGTCGAGTTGGAAAATCGTGAAACCCGGCTTAAGTCTGCGCTGGCAGAAGTGGCAGACGAATACGATTTCATGTTGATCGACTGCCCGCCTGCGCTGTCGATGTTGACGTTAAATGGCCTGTGCTCGGCGCATGGCGTGATCATTCCGATGCAGTGCGAATATTACGCACTCGAAGGTTTGTCCGACCTCGTCAACACGATCAAAAAAGTACATGCGAACCTGAATAAGGAATTAAAAATTATTGGTCTGCTGCGCGTGATGTTCGATCCGCGTATGACGCTGTCGCAGCAAGTGTCGGCCCAACTTGAACAGCATTTTGGTGACAAGGTATTCAAGACGATCATCCCGCGCAATGTGCGGCTGGCTGAGGCGCCCTCCTACGGTATACCGGGGGTCAGCTTCGATCCGTCTTCAAAAGGCGCAAAAGCCTACGTCGAATTTGGCGCCGAGATGCTCGAACGTATCAGGGCTATGTAAGGACGGAATTATTAAGGGAAAACATGGTAACGAAAAAACCAAAAGGTCTGGGCAGAGGGCTGGAGGCACTGCTAGGCGGAACGATCAATATTGTTGATGCAACGCCAGGAACGCCCACGACCCTGCCGATAGCGCAATTGCACGCCGGTAAATACCAGCCGCGCACCCGTATGGATGAGGGCGCGCTGAATGAGCTGGCAGCATCGATCAAGGAACAGGGTGTGATGCAGCCTATTCTGGTGCGTCCTTCCGGCCAGAAAAATGGTGCAGATTGCTTTGAAATCATTGCAGGTGAACGCCGTTTTCGTGCCGCCCAGATTGCTGGATTGACTGATATGCCGGTACTGGTCAAGGATGTCGACGATCAGGCTGCCGCAGCGATGGCGCTGATCGAAAATATTCAGCGCGAAGACTTGAATCCACTGGAAGAAGCACAAGGCATCCACCGCCTGATTACCGATTTTGGTTTCACGCATGAGCAGGCGGCTTTGGCGGTTGGCCGTTCGCGTAGCGCGGTATCGAATCTGTTGCGCCTGTTAAACCTTGCCAAGCCAGTACAAACCATGCTGATGGCTGGTGACATCGACATGGGCCATGCACGCGCATTGCTGGCAGTAGACAGTGCAACGCAAATCACGCTGGCAAGCCAAGTGGTGGCAAAACGCATGTCCGTACGCGAAGCGGAAAAACTCGTTACGCAAAGTCTGAGCGATAAATCGACGGGTAGCAATAAACGGCAGAAAGAAAAATCGCGCGATATCGCGCGGCTGGAAGAAGAATTATCCGACTTATTGGCAACGCCGGTTGTTTTCAAGATGGGCGCAAAAGGTCGAGGCCAAATGATTGTCGATTTTGCCGATCTGGATGTGCTGGATGGTTTGATAGCAAAATTGCGTAGTTGAGAGAAACCCCTAATATGACCCTGCTTGTACCGAATTCTGCCCTCCTATCGACCGCTCGCGACATCCTGCTGACGCCGTTTGGTCTGGATGAATCCGCGCTGCATTACGCGCTCGGCGAAGTGTTTGCGCATCGCGTCGATTATGCCGACCTGTATTTCCAATTCACGAAAAGCGAAGGCTGGAGTCTCGAAGAAGGCATCGTCAAGACCGGTAGCTTTTCCATCGACCAAGGCGTCGGCGTGCGTGCGGTATCCGGCGATAAAACTGCATTTGCCTATTCGGACGAAATTTCGGCATCGGCCTTATCCAAAGCGGCCGCCGCTACCCGTACCATTGCACGGCAGGGAGCAGGCAAGGCCAAAATCGCTTCTGGCATGCAGCACGTGGGCGCAAGATCCTTGTATTTGCCGAATGACCCCTTAGCGTCTTTGGATGCCACGGCCAAGGTGAAGCTGCTGGAGAAAATTGAACGCATTGCGCGCGCGAAGGACCCGCGCGTGGTGCAAGTGATGGCCAGTCTGGCGAGTGAATACGATGTGGTGCTGGTAGCACGCAGCGACGGTGTGCTGGCTGCGGATATCCGGCCGCTAGTGCGCTTATCGATCTCGGTGATAGCCGAGCAGCACGGTCGTCGTGAGTCTGGTTCCAGTGGCGGTGGCGGGCGCGTAGATTACGCGTATTTCACCGATGAACTACTGGAAAAATATGCGGCACACGCAGTCGATACTGCGCTGGTCAATCTTGATTCACGCTCCGCGCCGGCAGGGCCGATGACGGTTGTGCTCGGGCCGGGATGGCCTGGTGTCTTGCTGCACGAGGCGATCGGCCACGGTCTGGAAGGCGACTTCAACCGCAAAGGATCGAGCACATTTTCAGGGCGCATCGGCGAGCGCGTGGCGGCCAAAGGCGTCACTGTGGTGGACGATGGCACTATCGCTGACCGCCGTGGTTCGCTCAACATGGATGATGAAGGCAACGCGACGCAATGTACGACCTTGATCGAGGATGGCATTCTAAAAGGCTACCTCACGGACATCATGAATGCGCGTTTGCTGAAAATGCCGGTTACCGGCAATGCACGGCGCGAGTCGTTTGCCAATTTGCCGATGCCGCGCATGACCAATACCTATATGCGTGGTGGCGACAAAGATCCGCGTGAGATCATCGAGTCGGTACGACATGGTTTATATGCAGTAAATTTTGGCGGCGGCCAGGTCGATATCACGAATGGCAAGTTCGTATTTTCCGCGAGCGAAGCTTACATGATTGAAGACGGCAAAATCACCTATCCAGTCAAAGGTGCAACGCTGATCGGTAATGGGCCGGACGTGCTGAACCGCGTGTCGATGATCGGTAACGATCTGGAGCTCGATTTCGGTGTCGGCGTTTGCGGCAAGGAAGGGCAGAGCGTCCCGGTTGGCGTCGGGCAGCCGACATTGCGGATTGAGGAAGTCACGGTCGGCGGCACGGGCGCATGATCCCTTCCCCCTGAAAAGGGGAGGGGGCGTGAAATTTGCAGCCCATTGAAATCTTTGATATAGTCGTTAATCCAAATGAATGATTCGCACAATGTCCACAGTCCGCTTTTACTTTAGTTTCTTTTTTAGCTATTCCAGCCCAATGGCGGTGGATCGGCGGTAAGCACTCAACTCAGAGACAAACCGAATTCCAGAAAACCGCCAAACAAGGCGGTTTTTTTGTTTTACCAAATTTAAATAAGTTCCAGGAGAACATCATGCCCCGCACCGACGACCTACGCATCCGTGAAATCAAGGAACTGATGCCTCCGTCGCACCTGATCCGAGAACTGCCGTGTACGGGGAAAGCTGCCAAAACGGTGGCTGATTCTCGCGTTGCGATGCACCGCATTTTGCACGGCCAGGACGACCGGCTGATAGTGGTGATTGGCCCCTGCTCGATCCACGACACAAAGGCGGCAATGGCGTATGCGCACCGTCTGGTCAGGGAGCGCGAGCGTTTTGCGAACGAACTCGAAATCGTCATGCGGGTGTACTTCGAAAAACCACGCACGACGGTGGGCTGGAAGGGTTTGATCAACGACCCCTACCTGGATAACAGCTTCCAGATCAACGACGGTCTGCACATGGCACGAGAAATTCTGGTCAATGTGAACGAGATGGGCTTGCCGGCTGCGACTGAATTCCTCGACATGATTAGCCCGCAGTATATTGCTGACCTCGTCAGCTGGGGCGCGATTGGCGCACGTACCACTGAGTCGCAGGTGCATCGCGAACTGTCATCGGGCCTGTCCTGCCCGGTCGGCTTCAAGAATGGCACCGACGGCAACGTAAAGATTGCGATCGATGCGATCAAGTCCGCCTCACAGCCGCACCATTTCTTGTCGGTGACCAAAGCTGGACATTCTGCAATTTTCGGTACCGGCGGCAATGAAGATTGCCACGTTATCCTGCGTGGCGGCTCGAAGCCTAACTACGATGCAGCCAGTGTTGACGCGGCATGCAAGGAAGTCGCTGCTGCCGGTCTGGCGGCCCGTATCATGATCGATGCGTCGCATGGCAACAGCTCGAAAAAAGCGGAAAACCAAATCCCGGTATGCGCTGAGGTCGGCAAGCAGGTTGCTGCGGGCGAAAACCGCATTGTTGGCGTGATGGTTGAGTCGTATCTGGTCGCTGGTCGCCAGGACCTGGTTGCCGGCAAAGAACTGGTCTACGGCCAGTCTGTTACTGATGCCTGCATCAACTGGGAAGACTCGGTCAATGTGCTGGAAGGGCTGGCTGAGGCAGTGCGTCAGCGCCGTTTGAAGGATACTGGCGACGAATTAGAATAGTTCGCGGGACAGAGTTACGCGTAGCAGTACTCTGTCCTCGACATATCAAAGTTGATTTCGGCGGAATCCTTCGGGGCTCCGCTTTTTTTACCGTTTAAATACCCTATTTACGGTGGTTTGCTCAAACTGCTTATTTCAGTTGCCAGATGGTGGTTTTTTTTATCTACACCCATTGCAAAATAATGACCATCTCGTGAAACCGCGAGACTGCCGACGTCGCCAGGAATCTCCTGCAATAATGTACGATGCTGGCCGTCCCAGATTCTCACTCCCAACCCTGTCCCCTTACCATTCACATCACCTTCGATTAGGTATTTCCCATCAGGGGTATAACGGAGTGAAAGATGTCCTACCGGCCCCCATTGCTCCCCACTGAGCTGCTTGCCCGAGCGTGCATCAAATACCATCACGGTATCAGGGCCGCCGGTATATGCACCTTTACCGTGATTTGCTGTGCCATCCCACGCTCTTCGACCAATGGCGGTTAACTGCGTGCCATCTGGGCTCCATGCGAGCCGACCAAATGAAAATGAAAGCGTGTTTGGTATTATGCGAACAATGGCACGTCGTTCCATATCGACGACTGCGATTTGATTTCTGATGGGGCCACTATCGTGAACAGCCCCGCCCAATGCAATAAACTTTCCGTCCGGGCTGATTGCCAAGGCTTTGGGCTGGAACGGAATCGTACGCAGTCCCCATATGGATTCCCAAGTATGGGTGTTGTAAATAATTAAATTATCTCCGGGTTGGTTGATTCGAGTCAGGACACGAATCAATGATTCCCCGTCAGGCGTAAATCCAATGGCATTACAATCCCCACCACCGACAGGGTCAGTGATGTCATGCACAATTTCCCATGTATTGGTGTCCCAAATCCGAGCAACGATATGGTTAGTAGCCCGACTATGGCAAGCGGCGAATAATCGCCCATCTGGGCTGTACCGGATTGGTTCAGTCACCAATCCGTCGTTTGCTCCTTGTGGCTTTTCCACAGTGCGTACAATGCGATTATTTTTCCAGTCCCAGATATTTATCGTTTCATAAATCGATACCACAGCGAGATGTTTCCCATCCGGACTGAAATCTAATCCTGATACATTGATATTCTCTTTTTCACGTAATACAGTTACCTTAACCGCAACGTCATTCTTGCCCTTCAACTCAAAAAATTCTTAAACCAGCCATTTCCACTGTCGCTGTATGCGATGACAGGTAATCCCAGCGCCCCGATAATCAGCAAAGCTTTCAATAGTTTTGGCATGGTGTTCGCTTTCAACAGGGTAAACGAGCTGATTATTTTTGCTTGATCCAGGCTTTGATTTTATCGATGGTTTCCTTCTCGATGCCGTTATATCCATGGTGGGCATAAGGGCCGCAAGTGTCGCCTGTTGAAATGCAACCGTCCAAAATCAAAAATTCGGTACCGAACTTTTCATGCGCCCACTCAGAGGCTGGTAAGGTCGTGTTTCGACAAAAATCATTTTTGTGATGCACGATCAAATGCCTGCTTTAAAAATTTTTGGTATCGAAAGAAGCAATGCTATTCATCGAAGAGGTATGAATAAAGCCAGCAACCTGACTATCCAAGGCTTCTGATAATTGCATGGTGGAATAGGTGCTTTTACTCGTGCCGACGACATAAATTTTAAGCTTGCCGAATTTCTTTTCTACATCCCGAACAATCGGCAGCATTCTTTCAGGACTGCCGGTTGAATCTATTGACACCGCGACAAACTCATCGTCACAAAATAAATTCCTTGAACGAATCAGGAAATTTGTTGCACCCTTAAATTGCAATTTACCATCGCGCATCTCTGGCGCAAGATGCCCTAAGCCGCCAGGCATCAGCACAACAAGATACTTGGGGTGATTGTTTTGTGCCGTTAATAGGTATGGAATCGGCTCTCCATTGGCATATTGGGCCGTATTAACCAGCGTATCGGAACAGGATGCGAAGGCTGGCATTGGGTAATGCAACAGGCATAACAAGCCAATCAATCCAGCAATTTTACTCACAGTGCGATTGGATTTTTTCATGCTTCTGACCCCACAAGCGTAAAAACGACGAGGCTCAATTTTTTAAAACCGCTTCTTCAGCGTCATCGTGTCGCCATTGCGCTGCATCTCGGTACGGTTCAGGAAGGACATGCCGAGCAGAATGATGGGCAAGCCTTGTTCATGTACGGTAGCCTCAACCTGATGCATGACGATGTCGCCGACCTTGACCGTATCGAGCGTGATCACATACACCTGTTTCATGCCGTTGGCGGTGTTGGAATAACCTACCCGTCCATTTTTATAATTGATGCCGAGGCGCACCGCGTCCTGACTAGGCAGTGCAATCATGCTGGCACCAGTATCGACCAGCATGCGTACCATTCCGCCATTGATCTGGCCTTCTGCGATGAAATGCCCACGACTATCTGCATTCAGCGTCACGCTACCGCCGCCAGACGCGGGGCTACCGCCCGCGTGCTGCCCGATAGTCACAGTTTGACGTTTGCCATTGAAGTCGAGGGTTGCGCTGGACTGGGTGGCCGCCACCAGCTTGACGCCGAATGTAACCGACGCGCCGACTGAAAAGGTTCTGGGGGAACCGCCATCGACTACGAGTACGGCTTTGCCCGGGAACAGGCCCACCACCCCGATCTCGGTGGCTTGAGCGCTGAGCGCCGCGAGAACAAGGGAAACAGCGAGCAGCAAGTGGCGCATGGGATAGCCTTCTGAAAAAAGTCCAAACGATAATGGCATGCAAGCGCCGCAACGCCGCTAGAAACTAGTCGCGGAAATTATTGAATTCCAAAGGTAGATCGGCGATTTCCTTGCGCAGTAGCGCCATTGCCGCCTGCAAGTCGTCGCGTTTTGCGCCCGTGATGCGCACTGCGTCGCCCTGAATGCTGGCTTGCACCTTCATCTTGCTCTCTTTGATGGTTTTGACGATCTTTTTCGCTGCATCGGATTCAATGCCGTTTTTGATCTTGATCACTTGCTTGACCTTGTCGCCGCCGATTTTTTCGATCTTTCCGTCATCCAGAAAACGCACATCGACGTTGCGTTTGGTCAGCCGGCCGGTCAGCACATCGCGCAACTGGCTCAGCTGGAATTCGGAATCGGCAAAACCGGTCAATTCGCGTTCTTTTTGTTCGACCCGAGCATCGCTGCCCTTGAAGTCAAAGCGGGTGGAGATTTCCTTGTTCGCCTGGTCGACGGCATTTTTCACTTCGACCATATCGGCTTCTGATACGACGTCAAACGAGGGCATGTGGTTTCCTATCGGTGTGGGTGTAAATATTAGGCCATTCTAACGGACCGGAAGCGCAGTGGCTAGCCTGTATAATTTCACTCCATGAATGATCCTCTCCCCGTCTTGCACGATGTCTCGCTGCGCGCATTTAACAGCTTCGGCCTTGATGCTAAAGCGAGTGTTTACTTGCGCGTCACGTCCGCCGAACAATTAGTTGCCCTTAAGCGTGAATCTGCGCTGATGGCATTGCCACGGCTGGTGCTGGGTGGCGGCAGTAATATCGTGCTGACACATGACTTTCCCGGTTTGGTGCTGCACATGGCCACGCAAGGCATCACGCTCACCGGCGAGGATGCGGATGCAAGCTATATCTGCGCCGCTGCGGGCGAGACTTGGCATAACTTGGTGCTGTGGACGCTGGAGCAGGGATTGGGCGGACTGGAAAACATGTCGCTGATTCCGGGCAGCGTCGGTGCGTCGCCGGTGCAAAACATCGGCGCATACGGCGCGGAGCTGGCGGATTTTCTGCACGAACTGACGATCTTTGATTTTGAGACTGGCAACACCCGCACGCTGAGCAAAGCGGATTGCGCTTTCGGCTATCGCGACAGCATCTTCAAACATGCATTGAAAGATAAAGCGACCATCCTCGACATCACGCTGGCCTTGCCCAAACGCTGGCAGCCAAACATTGCGTATGCGGACGTGACACAGGAACTGGCGGCGCGCGGCATTACCGCCCCCACAGCGCGTCAAATCAGCGATGTCGTGATTGCGATTCGTACACACAAACTCCCCGACCCGGCTGTGACCGGCAACGCCGGCAGCTTCTTCAAGAACCCGGTGGTATCCGCCGCCGAGAAAGCCGCGCTGGTCAGCCGCTACCCGCAACTGGTCAGCTATGCTCAGCCTGATGGCAGCTTCAAGCTTGCGGCGGGTTGGTTGATCGATCAGTGTGGCTGGAAGGGTAAAACCAGCGGTGCGGCAGGCGTGTGCGACACCCAGGCGCTGGTGCTGGTCAATCGCGGTGGCGCCAGCGGACAGGATGTCGTGCAGCTGGCGCAGGCGATACAGGCGGATGTAGCAGAAAAATTTGGCGTCAAGTTGGAGCCAGAGCCGGTATTTGTCTGATGGCGACTCATGCCGCCCCGAGCAATATACTGCACCTGGTATAAAACCCTCCGCTCGTGTTATATGGCTCTCTGCAAAATTTTGCTATATACCCCCGTAAAAACTTGCATTTTTTGAGGAAAAACAGGCTATTTTTGCCTTTGCAAGCCGTCAAAACTGTCCCAAAAGGCCGCTTTTTATGACAACTAGTAGCGCGCGCGTTACTAGACAAACTAACAATATTGCGGGACAGTTTTCATTTTTAGTCGGGGACGGAGTATTACTCTATCCCCCAACAAATCAGGAAAAATGGCAAACGTAATCGACAGTTTCCAGCGTTTCGATCTCGAAGCTGGAATTGCCTGGCACGTTGAAGCGTTGGCCGCCTTCGTAGGTATGGCACTCGTCGCTGCCAGCCAGTTGCATGCGGCATTTGCCTGAGATGATTTCCATGATTTCCGGTGCGCCGGTATTGAAGGTCAGCTTCGATGGGAAAATCACGCCGACCGTTTTTTTCGTGCCGTCCGGGAACGCGATGCTGTGCGATACGCATTTGCCGTCGAAATAGATGTTGGATTTCTTGATGATGCTGACGTGGTCGAATTGGGTGCTCATGGTGGTTTCTTCCAAAAAGTGGTTTGATCAAAATTTTGAAACAAGAAAAAGGGCCTGATCGGCCCATTTCCCTAAAGTACATGTGTTAGTGCTTACTTACCGCGCTTTCCATGTGGCGTTGTGTGACTCTGCGCGTGCTTGGCCTTATTTGTTGCTGTTTTTGCCGAGGCGCGGCAGCGCAATGGATGTGTCTGCGTTGAGCAAACCAACGTTGCTGTAAATATTGAGCTTATGGCGCGTGTCCGCGATGTCTAGATTGCGCATGGTCAGTTGGCCGATGCGGTCTTGCGGCGTGAAAGGCGCATCATCTACCTTTTCCATCGACAAGCGATCGGGCACGTAGGTCAGGTTGGCCGATTCCGTATTCAGGATCGAATAGTCGTTACCGCGGCGCAGCTCGAGCGTCACTTCGCCGGTGACCGCGCGCGCCACCCAGCGTTGAGCCGCTTCACGCAGCATGATCGCCTGCGAGTCAAACCAGCGGCCCTGGTACAGCAGGCGGCCGAGCTTGCGGCCACTTTCGCGGTATTGCTCGATGGTGTCTTCGTTATGGATGCCAGTCACCAAGCGCTCATAGGCGATAAACAGCAGCGCCAGCCCCGGGGCTTCATAGATGCCGCGACTCTTGGCCTCGATGATGCGGTTTTCAATTTGGTCGCTCATGCCCAAGCCGTGGCGGCCGCCGATGCGGTTCGCTTCCATCATCAATTCGACCAAGTCGGGATAGACGACGCCATTCAGCGCAACCGGGCGTCCTTCTTCGAAACGCACGGATACTTCTTCGCGCTTGACTTCCACATCATCGCGCCAGAAGGCCACGCCCATGATCGGCTCGACGATCTTCATGCCAGCGCTCAGGAGTTCCAGGTCTTTTGCTTCGTGCGTCGCGCCCAGCATGTTGGAGTCGGTGGAATAGGCTTTTTCAACTGACATCTTGTAATCAAAGCCGGACTTGATCAGGAATTCCGACATTTCTTTACGTCCGCCCAGTTCCTGGATGAAACGGTCATCCAGCCAGGGTTTGTAGATGCGCAGTGCCGGATTAACCAGTAGGCCGTAGCGGTAAAAACGCTCGATGTCGTTGCCCTTGAAGGTGCTGCCGTCACCCCAGATGTCGACCTGATCTTCCTGCATCGCGGCCACCAGCATGGTGCCGGTCACAGCGCGACCGAGTGGGGTGGTGTTGAAGTAGGTGACGCCAGCAGTAGAGATATGGAAGGCACCGCTTTGCAGGGCGGCAATGCCTTCGGCTACCAGTTGCTCGCGGCAATCGATCAGGCGTGCCTGTTCGGCGCCGTACAGTTTGGCCTTTTGCGGAATTGTGTCGTAGTCAGACTCATCAGGTTGGCCCAGATTGGCGGTATAGGCGTAAGGAATCGCGCCTTTTTGGCGCATCCAGTGCAGCGCCGCGCTGGTGTCGAGGCCGCCGGAAAAGGCGATGCCCACTTTTTGATTGACGGGAACGGATTGAAGTATGGTTGACATAATGTTTCTTAGTTTAGTTTGCTGCTTTGCCTAAAAGCAGGTATTCAATTAGCGCTATTTGCACAACTACTGTTATGGCGTATTCACCTTGCCTAGAAGCAGGTACTCGATCAATGCTTTCTGAACGTGCAAACGGTTCTCAGCTTCGTCCCACACAACTGATTGCGGTCCATCGATGACGTCGGCAGTGACTTCTTCGCCGCGATGCGCTGGCAGGCAATGCATGAACACCGCATCAGGTGCCGCGCGTTGCATCTTGGCGCTATCGATGCACCAGCCTTCAAAGGCTTTGACGCGCTCAGCATTTTCGGCTTCGAAGCCCATGCTGGTCCAGACGTCAGTGGTGACAAGATGCGCACCCACGCAGGCATCCGATGGTGAATCGAAGCGTGTGTAATGGGTGTTGTCGGGCGCAACCAAATGCATGTCGAGGTCGTAACCCTTGGGCGTCGAGAAATTGATGTGGAAACCAAAAATTTGCGCGGCCTGCAACCATGAGTACAGCATATTGTTTGCATCCCCTACCCAGGCAACGGTCTTACCGGCGATGGGGCCGCGATGCTCGATAAAGGTGAAAACGTCAGCCAGAACCTGGCACGGATGATGTTCATTGGTCAGGCCATTGATGACCGGCACACGCGAGTTAGCGGCAAAACGTTCAACGATATCCTGGCCAAAAGTGCGGATCATGATGATATCGGACATGCGCGACATGACTTGCGCCGCATCTTCGACTGGCTCGCCACGACCGAGCTGGCTATCTTGTGTGTTCAGGTAAATGGCGTTGCCGCCGAGCTGCTGCATGCCCGCTTCGAACGACAGGCGGGTGCGGGTTGAGCTTTTTTCGAAAACCATGATCAGCGAGCGATCTACCAGCGGATGATAGGTTTCGTAATTCTTGAACTTGCGCTTGATGATATGCGCGCGTTTAATCACATACTCGAACTCGTCAAGTGTGAAGTCGGTGAGTTGCAGGAAATGTTTGATTTCCATAGGTCAGGTGGGCGCCTGCCGCCGGTAGTGTGAAAGTTGTTGATTATACAGGAATAACGGACGAATTTCGCTTGCTTCGTTCATTGAAAATATGCCGGGGGGTGGCCCGGCTGCCACTTACTTTTCTTGATTCGCCAAGAAAAGTAAGCAAAAGAAGGCGACCGCGCAGACGCAGCCCTTCGGGTTCCCAATGCCATGAAGGCAAAAGCGGGAAACAAAAACAACTCGCTGCGCTCAGACACTTTTTGTTCCTAATGCGTTTTTTACTCCCCGACATCGGCAGCGTCTCAAGCGGAAGAAAAGGCAGGTGCTGCATATAGTCAGCCAGGGTCAGAGAAATTTCAGCGAGCTTGTGAGCTAAAAAACTGCTGACCCACGGGTACTAATAAAGCGTCTGAGACGATTCATGCACCAATTGTGCATACAGCGTCTGACGCATAGGCGCAATTTGCCCTGCTTTGACTGCTGCCAGAATCGCGCAATCCGGTTCTGCCAGATGGTGGCAGTTAGTAAAGCGGCAATGACCTAGAAAAGGCGCAAACTCACGAAATGCCCGCTCCAGCATGCCCTCGGTCAAGTGGTACAGACCAAATTCCTGGAAGCCGGGCGAATCGATGATAGAGGTGTTGGTATCAACCGCATACAGCCGTGTGAACGTGGTCGTGTGTTTGCCGGTGTCAAGCGCGGCTGAAATCTCACGTGTTGCAATGTCGGCGCCTGGCACGATCAGGTTGATTATCGAGGATTTCCCCATGCCGGACTGCCCGATCAGAATGGTCGAGTTTTCTGCCAGCAAGGGTCGCAAAGTGGCGATAGTGGCGTCAGGATCTGCCAGCGCAGATACCTCATGCACCGGATAGCCGATCGCGGCATAAGGCCGCAGACGCTCGCGTGCACGCGGCAGTAGGTCAACGACGTCGGTCTTGTTCAAAATGATGTGTGCCTGAATGCCAGCAGCTTCGGCGGCGACCAGCGAGCGCGAAATCAGATCATCGGCAAAGCCCGGTTCGGTCGCGACCACGATAAACAGCTGCGTGACATTTGCAGCCAGCAGCTTGGACTTGTACTGGTCGGAGCGAAACAGCAGTGTTTTGCGCTCACCGATGGCTTCGATCACGCCTTGCTTGGGCGAGGTGGTCATGACCGAGACCTGATCGCCTACGGTGACGTCACTTTTTTTGCCACGCGTGACGCATTGCAGGCGGAGGTCGTCGACTTGCGCCACATAATGGCGGCCGTGTGCGGCGATAATGGTGGCAGTGAGTTTGTTCATGCCGCTTGCCCCATGTTGCCTTCCAGCAGCTTGCCAACGCGCAGACTGGCAGGCGGATGCGAGTCATAAAACGCGGAATAGAGCGGATCCGGTGTCAGTGTCGAGGCATTATCTTCATACATCTTCACCAGTGCCACGATCATGTCTTGCGGGTTAGTGACTTGTGCGGCAAAGGCGTCTGCTTCGTATTCATGTTTGCGCGAACTGATTGCCATCAATGGTGACAGGAAAAAGGTGAATAGCGGCAATACCAGCATGAACAACAGCAATGCCATCGCATCGGTATTCGCCGTCAGCGGATCGACACCGAGCCCGGCAAAAAACCACGCTTGCGTTTTCAGGTAGCCGAGCAAGGCCAGAAAGCCGAGCGATAAAATAAACATCAGCACCATGCGTTTGGCGATATGTTTGCGCTTGAAATGTCCCAATTCATGGGCGAGCACCGCTTCGATTTCTGGCGGCGAGAGGCGTGCCAGCAAGGTATCAAAAAACACAATACGCTTCGCTGCGCCAAAGCCGGAAAAATACGCATTGCCGTGCGCGCTGCGTTTTGAGCCATCCATCACAAACAGCCCTTTTGATTCGAAGCCGACGCGCTGCATCAAACCCTCAATCCGAATACGCAAGCTGTCGTCGGCCAGCGGCGTGAACTTGTTGAATAGCGGTGCGATAACCGTCGGGTACAGCACCAGCATCAAGAGCTGGAACACGGTCCAGAAAGCCCATGCATAAACCCACCAGAGCGAGCCGGACTTGCCCATTAGCGTCAGGATTACCCACACCAGCGGCAAGCCGATGACAAGGCCTAACGCTGCGCTTTTCAGCATATCCACAAGGAATAATTTCAGCGTCATCTTGTTGAAGCCGAATTGCTCTTCCAGCACAAATTGTTTGTAGTACTCAAATGGCAAGTCAATCACGCTTGAAATGAAGGCAAATGCTGCTATCAGCGCAATTTGATGTGTGATGCCGGAGCTGGTCAGCGCATGGGTCGCTTCCGATAGCCATTGCAATCCGCCAAACAAGGTAAAGCCTAGCAATACCGCCATACCCACGACGGTCAGCACCATGCCGAAGTGGGTTTTAGCGATAGTGTAGTCAGCTGCTTTCTGGTGCGCCTCCAGCGGGATACTTGGCGCAAACTGTGCGGGTACAGTATTACGATGCGCTTGGACGTGATAGATGTGGCGCAAGTCCAGCCAGAGGCGAGCGGACAGGGCGGCAACAAGAAAAAATACGAAGATGATGGAAAATGCGAGTGGAGACATTGCACCCTTGTGAGAAAATGGCTGATCATTTAAGTCAGGGAAAGAATTATGACACAAGCTACCAATCCGGAAACACCATTAGACGCGTCATCGAAGCCTGCGCGCCCAAATGAATTTAACCTAATCTGGGTCGACATGGAGATGACCGGCCTCGATCCGGACACGGACAAGATCATTGAAGTCGCCGTTGTGGTGACCGATGCCAACCTGAATGTACTGGCCGAAGGGCCGGTATTTGTGATTCATCAGTCCGACGTGGTGCTGGACGGCATGGATGCGTGGAACAAGGGCACGCACGGACGCTCCGGTCTGATCGAGCGCGTCAAGGCATCGACGATGACCGAAGCCGATGCTGAATTGGCGTTGATCGATTTTCTGCGGCATTTTGTGCCCAAAGGAAAATCGCCAATGTGCGGCAACACCATTTGCCAGGATCGACGCTTTATGGTGCGCGGCATGCCAAAGCTGGAGACATTCTTCCATTACCGCAACCTGGATGTGTCAACGCTGAAAGAATTGTGCCGCCGCTGGAAGCCGGAGATCATGAACGGTTTCAAGAAGCACCAGAAACATACGGCATTGGCCGACATCGTTGAATCAATCGAAGAGCTGCGTTATTACCGCGAGCATTTTATTCTTCCTTGATAGCGCTAAATTTGAAAAATCCACCATCTGATGGTGGAAATGGATAAGCGCACTGTTGTATTGCGCACAGCAGTTGGCGGCAACTCGCCTGATAATGTGAGGAATGAATTGTCTTGGTGCAACTGAATGTTGTATTCTTTGCATTGTGATTGCAATAGCAATGCGAACGCCACCCACGGTCTCGCATCCGCCAACGCCAGAAGCTGATTCCTACTCGACCAAGCATGGGAAAGTTTAAAGCATTCAGAGGTTTGCACTGGCTAGTCCTCAGCGTCTGCCTGGGCCTTACCATTTTGGCATGGGATATTGCCAAGCGCGATGCGAAGCAGCTACTGGACGAAGAATTCGACTTCCGCGTCAAGCAGGTGGTGAGCCGTCTTGAAAAGCGCATTCAGGATTCCCGGATGATCCTGCGCGGCACGGCCGGACTCTTTTACGCTTCTAACCAAGTGACGCGAAAAGAGTTTCGTGCCTACGTCGATTCGCTGCAACTCAACAAAAATTATCCCGGGATCAATAGCATTGGCGTGGGCATGCTGGTGTCTGCCAAGAACAAAGCACAATTCCTGAACAGCGCGCGGCAGGAAGACTTCTCCCAATATGAGATATGGCCGGCCGGTGAGCGTGAAGAATACGCGCCAGTGCTTTACCTTGAACCCGACAAACAGCCGACGCAACGCGCATTCGGTTTTGACATGTACTCGGAGCCAACACGGCGTGCTGCAATGCAGGAAGCACGCGACAGCGGCAATTCAGCGCTGACGGGTCAGGTCAAGCTTGTGGCCGATACAGGTGCAGAGCCTCTTAGCGCATTTCTGATTTATGTGCCGCTATACCGCAATGGTGCGCAGCACGATACGGTGGTGCAGCGGCGAGAAAATTTGACGAGCTGGGTTTACCTTTCCTTCCGCATGGATGACACGGTGCAGGGGATTTTGAGCGATACGATGGGGCATCTGGCCAATACCATTGCCTTCGAAATCTATGAAGGCGACGCGGCGTCCGCAGACAAGATGGTATATAGCTCGCAAGCACAGAAAGCAAACCGCATCGATACGCAAAGCGCACACTTCCATTCGACGGTGACCTTACCGCTTTCGAACAAAGCATTCACCATACAAATGCATTCACTGCCGGCCTTCGATGCACGTCTTAGCGATGTCAGATCGATTGCGGTGCTGATCGGCGGAATTGTCGCCAGCCTGCTGTTTGCCTTGATTATCTGGCAGTTGGTGCATGGCCGGGATCGTGCGATACAGATCGCAAAAAAAATGAACCATGATCTGCTCGCTAGGGAAAAACGCTATCGGCAGATGTTTGAGGACAATGCATCAATCGCCTACATGCTGAACCCTGAAAGCGGAGAAATCGTAGACGCCAATACCGCTGCCGCCAAATTCTGGGGCTATTCCCTGGATGAATTGCGCAGAATGAACATTTCCAACATCAATATTGAGCCGTTTGAAGAGTTGCAGTCCGGAATGCAGCAGCAAATTTCAGATGGTGGTAACGCGATGTTCCACTTCCGGCACAAAATTAAAAATGGCGAAGTGCGCGATGTTGAGATATATCGCAGCCGGATAACGCATGAGGGTAGTGATTTTCTGTATTGCATCGTTCACGACATCACTAGCCGCAAGCAAGCGGAGCGCGCGGTAAAGGAGAGTGAGGAAAAACTGCATGCGATCATAGAAACGGCGATGGATGCGGTAGTGCAGTTGGACTCGGATGGCGCAATCACTGACTGGAATACGCGGGCCGAACAAATATTTGGCTGGCCGCGCCAGGATATGATCGGCAAGGTGCTGGTCGAGATACTCATTCCTGCACACCTAAAGGCTGAGTACGAAGATGGTATGAGGCAGTATTTTGAAATCGAAGAAAACAATGTGCGCCATTCGCAATTTGAGATTGATGCACTGTATCGCGATGGGCGCGAGTTTCCTGTGGAAATCGCCATCACAACCATGCTTGGCAAGCACGGGAAACATGAATTCTGCATTTTCATGCACGATATCACCAATCGCAGGAAGTCAGAAAATGCCTTGCGCAAAGCGCGAATTGAACTCGAAAACCGGGTGTTCCAACGTACCGCCGAGCTGGTGCGCACCAACAAGCGCCTGAACACAGAAATCAAGGAGCGCACGCAGACGCAAGAAGCTTTGCAACAATCACAGGAAATGCTGCGTCAGCTGGTCGCCCACCAGGACCAGATCCGGGAAAATGAACGCAAGCGGATTGCCCGCGAAATCCACGATGAGTTGGGTCAGCATCTACTGGTGTTGCGGATCGACGTGTCAATGCTGACACGTGCGGAACGGGAGCACCCGAAGCTGCAGGAAAGGGTTGAAGCCATTTTGCAGCATATTGATTTAACAATAAAAAGCGTGCGGGCGATCATCAATAATTTGCGCCCATCCGTGCTGGATCTGGGCTTGCATGCCGCACTTGAATGGCAGGCGGAGGAGTTTCAGCGGCGCAGTGGCATCGTTTGCGAATTGATGGCGGATGATGACGAAATGGAATTGGACAACAGCATCGCAACGGTACTGTTTCGCATCTTGCAGGAGGCGTTGACGAATGTGCTCCGGCACGCTCAGGCGAATCAAGTAAAAATAGAGCTGCATCGTGAAGCCGGCTGCCTGGTCATGACCATCGCAGATAATGGTATTGGCATTCAAGAAGAACAAAACCACGAACAAAAGTCATTTGGGCTGGTCGGCATTCGGGAGCGCCTGCACATCCTGAATGGCGAAATGAATATTGACAGCGGCAGCAAGGGCACGGTGTTGATTGTATCCGTGCCTTTGCCGAATAATGCGGAGACCGCGCCAGCAACAATTAGCGCAGGCTGATTAGTGCAGGATGGGTTCAGTGCCGCAGCACTGCTTGAATTTTTTGCCGCTGCCGCAGAGACAGGGTTCGTTGCGCCCAAGCTTGGGCGATTCGCGCTTGGTAGGGGTAAGCGTCGATTTGCGGCGTTCAAGCCAGAAATGGTGAATTTTAAGAATATTGGCTTCGATATCAATCGAAAGTTTGTGGCGCTTGACCGGGTCATCGACCAAGCCTTCCTCTTCTTCTTCGATCTCATCCGCACCGAGCAGATAAATAGGATGCATCAAGCTGGCGATATCGGCATCCCAGATCGGTTCCCACGCATTGGGGCGCAGATTCATCCCTTCCCAGAATCCAAAGGCCCATGCTTCGCCATCAGCCAGCGTTTTACCCTTCCATTCATGCTCGCAAAAAAGCGGTTCGAATTCTTTGGGCGCAATGTCAAAGGTGATTGCGATTTCATTCATGAATCGCATCAGCAATTTCATGATCCGTTCCGACTCTTGATCGGATTGGAACTTGAGTGCATTACCGCTCTCTGAACCCCAGACATGAGGCAGCCATTCCGACATTGGTATGGTTTCTGGGCCAATCACGATGGCAGTTAAAAACCCGTGTAGCGTATCCATCGTCATCGCATCTTCTGGACAGCGATCGGATAGCAGAAATTGATCGAGTTCGTCGAATTCCTGGTCGGACAGTGGCTCGTCTAGTCGCATGGGAAAGGTTGGATATTGGTTGCCTGTCTATCAGTTTAACGCGTTATGCGGCAATCGGCGAGAAAATATGAAAACCGTATTTTGCCAGACATTACCCGTACAATTAAAAAATGCCAATAAATTCACTTCTATCCTTTCATACCCTGACGCCAGATTGTGTGCTGGATGCGCTGGAAAATATTGGTGTGCATGGCGATGGCCGATTGCTTGCCTTGAACAGTTATGAAAATCGCGTCTACCAGATCGGTGTGGAAGATGCGGTACCGGTGGTCGTCAAATTTTACCGACCACAGCGCTGGAGCGATGCAGCGATACTGGAGGAACATGCGTTTGTGCAGGAATTGGCAGATCAGGAAATTCCGGTGGTGCCAGCGATGACTTTGGCTGGGTGCAGCTTGCATGAATTCAAGGGCTTTCGCTTCGCGGTATTCCCGAGGCAGGGCGGTCGAGCGCCGGAGCTGGATGATCCTGCAACGCGCGAAAGGATAGGACGTTTTATCGGGCGGATACATGCGGTTGGCGCAAGCAAATCGTTTCTGGCGCGGCCTGGCATCGACATCCAAAGTTTTGGCAAAGAGCCGCTCGCTTTTCTGCTCAACAACGGTTTTGTCCCGGAGGATCTGCTGGTAGCCTATCGTACGGTAGCCGAGCAGGCGCTTGAGGGGGTGCGCTTTTGCTTTGACCGAGCAGGCCATGTGCCAATGATACGTTTGCACGGCGACTGCCATGCCGGCAATGTGCTGTGGACCGATGCCGGTCCGCATTTTGTCGATTTTGACGATAGTCGCATGGGGCCGGCGGTGCAGGACTTATGGATGTTGCTGTCCGGTGAACGCGACAACATGGCGCGGCAACTGGCCGATATTCTGGCTGGATATGAAGATTTCTGCGAATTCGATGCGCGCCAGTTGCATCTGCTTGAGGCTTTGCGTACTTTGCGGCTGATCCACTATGCCGCGTGGCTAGCGCGGCGCTGGGATGATCCGGCTTTTCCACTGGCATTTCCGTGGTTCAATACACAGCGTTATTGGCAAGATCGCATACTGGAATTGCGCGAACAAATCGCACTGATGGATGAGCCGCCGTTGTGGATTTAATTGGGTAATGGGGTCAGCAGTTTTTTTACGCGCAGCGTAAATTACTCTGACCCCATTTACCGCAGTAACGGACGCAGCAAGGCCATGGTGCGTTCGGTTGCGCCGCGATGCCGCAGCGCGAAATCCAGAGCCTGTTGTCCCATCCGCTTGCGCAATTCTGCATTTGTCAGCAAGTGGCTGGCTTGTTGCATGGTTTCGCTGGCATCCTTGACCCGCAAGGCAGCGCCTGCAGCGATCGCCCCCTCGGTGATGTCTTCAAAATTAAAGGTGTACGGCCCAATTAATACTGGCGTGCCGACGGCGCATGCCTCAATCAAATTTTGGCCACCCAGCGGCAACAGACTGCCGCCGATAAAGGCGGCATCGCAGGCTGCATAATAGGCAAACATTTCTCCCATAGAATCCCCCAACAGTACTTGCACGTCTGCTGGCAAGGAATTATTTTCCCGCAATGTCGAGCGGCGGTGCATGGTGAGACTGCGGGTAGCGATCAATTGTGCGACGCTATCAAAGCGTTGCGGATGGCGCGGCACCATGACCAGCAGCACGTCCGGTACAGCCAGCGATTTCAACGCATCCAGCAATAGCGCTTCCTCACCTTCACGTGTGCTGGCGCACAGCAGCACTGGTCGCTTGCCGATGCTATTACGTAGCGCTGCGCCCAACTCTGTTGCTATTGCGGCAGGTGCGACATCGAACTTGATGCTGCCGCATACCTGTACATGTTCTGCGCCGTATTTTCGAAGGCGTGTCGCGTCCTCTTCCGTTTGTGCTGTTACGCAGGTAATACTGCCAGCGGCATCTGCCATCAGCGTGGAGGCATACTTTGCTCTGGTAAGCGAACGTTCTGACATGCGTGCATTCACTAGCGCTACCGGGATGTGCAGATGGACGCACTGTGCGATCAGGTTCGGCCAAATTTCTGTTTCCATCAAGATGCAAAGGCAGGGCGAAAAATGCCTGAGAAAACGCGCCATCATCCAGCCAATGTCATACGGTAGATAACTTTGGATGATGCGGGATGCATGCTGACCCAATAGTACGGCTCCGGTGGCACGTCCGGTTGCCGTCATGTGTGTCAGCAGGATGCCATGCTCCGGATAGGCATCCATCAACGCGGTGATTAGCGGCTCTGCCGCCCGGGTTTCGCCGACTGAAACCGCATGCACCCAGATCAGCGGCCGGTTGACTGAGGATTTGCCGTAAAAGCCTAAGCGCTCTGCGACATGTTGCCTATAGCCTGGTTCCTTGCGCCCACGCCGCCACAGGCGCAGCAGCACTAGCGGCAATGCCAGACTCCAGAGGAGCGAATAGAGAAAACGCATCAGATGAAATTAAAGGAAGTGGTGTTCACCTTCTCATTATCCTTGAAAATATGAGGCACAAGGCTATCGCTTGGTATTTCTTGAGAACAAAAAAACAAAAGCCGCCTCGGCGGTGACCAAGGCGGCTTTTACTCTTGCTGATGCGTGGCTGCAATCGCAGCTACATCTATGGAGCTGGGTATTACTTCTGAGCTGCTTCCAAATCAGTGTTAGCACTTACTGGCTTCACTTTTTTTGCATTCTTTGCTTTTTTTGAAGCTTTTTTGGATTTTTTCTTGCTCTTTTTTGTTGCTTTCTTGCTTTTCTTAGCTGATTTCTTGGTGGCTTTTTTATCAGCCTTTACAGCGTCGCCTTGAGTGTCTGCCGCTGGCGTTGCTTGATATGCCGTAGCTGCAGGTTTAGCTGCAGGAGTTGAAGCTGCTGGAACCTGAGCAAAGGCGGTACCTGCAACAAACAGCGTAGCAATCAGAGTGGCGATAAGTTTTTTCATTATGAATCCCCTTGCATTGTCCGTAGACAGTTTCTACGTGTACCCATAACGCGGCATGGTGACAATCTGTTGACACGAAATTGTGTCAAATTGTGAGAATTGTTGAGATGATTGCTTGCAGGAAAAATCAGGTGTCACCACAAACAGGACATTCCGGATTATTGCTGAGTCCGATGCTAGACCATTCCATCGTGCGCGCGTTCAGCATTAACAATCTGCCTTCAAGGGATTGTCCTGTGCCCGCGAGAAGTTTTAATGCTTCCGCTGCTTGCATGGAGCCGATGATGCCGACAAGCGGCGCAAATACCCCCATCGCAGAACATTGTATTTCTGCAAACTCCTGATCTTCGGGAAACAGGCAGGAATAGCAAGGCGACGCTGCATGGCGCTTATCGTAAACGCTAATTTGCCCATCGAACATGACTGCGCCACCAGATACCAGCGGCACCTTGTTGGCGACGCAGGCACGGTTAATCGCATGGCGCGTGGCGAAATTATCGGTGCAATCAAGTACCACATCAGCGCTACGCACCAGCTCGTTCAGGCGCACCCCTTCGAGTCGTTCCTGCAAGGCAACAACGTTCACCTCAGGGTTGATCTGTGCCATCGTCTGTTTGCCTGACTCAGCTTTTGACTGTCCGACGCGGTCGGTAGTATGCAGGATCTGGCGCTGCAGGTTGGTCAGGTCAACGGTGTCGTTGTCGACTAGCGTAATTTTGCCAACACCTGCCGATGCCAGATAATACGCAACGGGCGATCCGAGCCCCCCTGCACCAACAATCACTGCATGTGCTGCAATGATCTTTTCCTGACCTTCGATACCAATTTCATCGATCAGGATATGGCGCGAATAGCGCAATAACTGACTATCGTTCACTGCATGTGCCTTGTGTATGGAGGCCAGAGACTCGTCTTATGGCTTTTTCTTTTCTTCGACCTTGGCCTTTGAAAGCTTCACCGGCAAGCCTTTCAGATGGTTCAGCGCTTGCGACAGCTGGAAGTCCTCTTTGCTGCCATATTCCAGTGGCTTGCGTTTTTTCTCCAGAGCTAGCAAACGAAGTTCTTCTTCTGCATCGTCGCGCTTGGCTTTTGCAGCTTCAACCTTTTGGTCCTTGTCATTGACCAAATGTTTTTCCAGATCGGCTTCACGCAGCCGCAGAGCATTCAGGCCATCACCTTCTGGCGTCTCATCTACCATCAGATCCGGCACGATGCCCTTGGCCTGAATCGAACGACCACTTGGCGTGTAGTAACGTGCCGTGGTCAGTTTGACTGCGGTATCAGCCGAGATCTGGCGTATGGTTTGAACCGAACCTTTGCCAAAAGTTTGTGTGCCGAGGATGGTTGCTCGCTTGTGATCCTGCAGAGCACCAGCGACAATTTCTGAAGCAGAGGCAGAGCCAGCGTTCACCAGCACGACGATAGGCACGTTTTTGATTCCGGCAGGCAATTTGGCGAGTGGGTCGGTCAAACTGCGCGATAAGGCATAAAATTCGCGGCGCGCATAAAATGTAGCTTTGGAGTCAGCCAACTGGCCATTGGTGGAGGTGACAACGACGTCTCTGGGCAGGAAGGCGGCTGACACGCCAATCGCACCCGGCAGTACACCGCCCGGATCATTGCGCAAATCCAGCACTAAACCTTTGACATTAGGGTTTTCAGCGTACAGGTCGTTAATTTTCTTCGCCATATCAGCGACGGTTGGGTCCTGGAACTGCACCACGCGCAGCCAGATATAGCCGGGCTCGACAAATTTCGCCTTGACGCTCTTGACCTGAATAATTTCACGCGTGATGGTGATGATCAATGGCTTGTTTTCATCCTTGCGGGCGATGGTCAGCGTGATCTTGGTATTGGGCTCCCCGCGCATCCGCTTGACGGCTTCATCCAGCGTCATGCCCTTGACTGGGGTGGAGTCCAGGCGCGTGATCAAATCCCTTGGCTTCAAGCCAGCGCGGAAAGCGGGCGTATCTTCAATCGGCGAGATCACCTTGACGTAGCCATCCTCCATGCCAACTTCGATGCCGAGTCCGACGAATTTTCCGAGGGTACCCTCTTTCAGCTCCTTGAGCGCCTTCTTGTCCAGATAAGCCGAGTGCGGGTCCAGCGAAGACACCATGCCAGAAATTGCTTCAGTCAGCAGTTTCTTGTCGTCAACCTGCTCTACATAATCCGTTTTGATCAAGCCGAAGACGTCAGCCAGTTGCCGCAATTCTTCCAAAGGCAAGGGTGAGCCCACCTGCTTTTGCGCCAGCGCGGAAAACTGCATGCTGGCAGCAATACCGGCAATCATGCCGAGGATAATGAGACTGATATTTTTAAATTTACTACGCATGTGTCACCTGATGGTTGCCCAGCTAAGGGGGTCGAAAGCGCGACCCTTATGCCGCATTTCAAAGTATAAGCCAGAATGTTCATTGCCGCCGCTATTTCCTGCACCGGCAATCACGTCGCCGCCCTTGACCATATCGCCTGCGTGCTTGAACAAAGTCTGGTTATTGCCATAGATCGTCATGTACTGGCTACCGTGATCAACAATGATTATGTTGCCGAAACCGCGTAACCAGTCGGCAAACACCACCTTGCCACTAGCGACAGCCTTGATTTCGGCGCCTTCATTGGCGCTAATAAACAGCCCTTTCCAATTGGGGCCGTCCTCTCGTTTGCTGCCAAATTTTGCAGTGATAGTGCCGCGTACCGGCAATTTCAGGCGCCCACGCTGACTAGCGAAAACACCATCCTGTATGCTCGTATCGGCTTCGGGCTCTTCCCTGTTGATTAGTGCTGGCGCTTTCCGGCTTGCTCTTGCAGTTTTCTTGCTTGCGGTTGGGCGAGATTTGACGGACTGTTTGCGGGCGGCAGCTTTTTTCTGATCTTCGATCAATTTGGCGAGCTTGTCCACGAGGCCCGCCAGGCGCTCCTGGTCGTGCTGAAGGCGCTTGGCTTCCTTGCGTTGCGCAGCTAATTTAGCCGATATTTGCGACAGCATGCCTGCACGCCGAGCTTTTTCTTTTTCCAGCTGACTTTTCTGAGTGCGTTTTTCTTCAGCAATTTCGTCCAGATCATCCTTGGCGCTCTGGCTTTTTTCCTTGTTGACCTCTACCGCTTGCAGGTTGGTGCGCAGCTGTGCAATCAATTTGGCCTGTGCCTGGGAGACATAAGCCATGTATTGAAGTTCGCGGTTGATGCGGTTGGGATTGTCGCCCGACATCAGCAGTTTGATGCGGTTTTCATTGCCGGTGACATATTGTTCGCGTAACAAGCTCGCAAGGCGTTGCTGCTGCTCGCTGACAGTTTCGCTGAGCCGTTGCTGCTCATTCGATAGTTGTGTCAGCCGAACTTCCGTCTGTTGTTGCTCAGATGACAATTCTCGTAAGGAGCGATTGGCATTGGAAATGGCAGCTTCAGAAGCGGCGAGCGTGTCTGCGGCACTGCCCTTGGCGCTTTCGGTTTTGGTGATTTCGCGCTTAAGCGTGTCGAGTTTCTTGCGTAATTCTGCGCGCTCTGATTCCGCCAACTTCTTTTGTTTGCTGCGATCGGTAACTTTGGTCGCGGCATCGGCGGGCGCAAGGACACCCAGGCACAGGATAATCAACGCCATTGCCAGCGCCCATCTGAAGCGGCGCGGCATAAGGCCCTGTTCGCTGTGGGGGTTGAGAAGAGGGATCATGTTGTCAGACATGCAAGACGAGACTATTTGAGCGCCCCCTGATTAACAACCGCCCGGGTAGCCGCTTCGATGGCCGCCGGATCGCCCAGATAATAGCTTCTGAGGGGTTTGAGGTTGGCATCCAGTTCATATACCAACGGTTGACCGGTCGGAATATTCAGTTTGGTAATGTCTTGATCGCTGATGCCTTCAAGTTCCTTGATCAAGGCGCGCAGGCTGTTGCCGTGCGCTGATATCAGTATGCGTTTGCCAGCGCGGATGGCTGGGGCAATAGATTCATTCCATAACGGCATCACACGCGCGACGGTATCTTTCAGGCTTTCAGCCAGTGGAATGTCTTCACGCTTGAGGTTGGCGTAGTGCGGGTCCCAATAGGGGATGCGCGGGTCGTCCGGCTCCAGTGCCGCAGGGGCGATATCGTAGCTGCGACGCCACAGATGGACTTGCTGCTCACCATAGCGCGCAGCGGTTTCTGCCTTATTGAAGCCTTGCAGCGTACCGTAATGGCGCTCGTTCAAGCGCCAGTCATACACAACCGGTATCCACATCAAATTCATTTCATCCAGCGTGATCCACAGGGTGCGGATGGCGCGTTTGAGAACCGATGAATAAGCAAGGTCGAAGGTGAAGCCGGCGCCGCGCAGAACCTTGCCCGCATACCGGGCTTCCGCCACACCTTGGGGTGTCAGATCGACATCCGTCCAGCCAGTGAAGCGGTTTTCAAGATTCCAGATCGACTGGCCGTGGCGCATGAAGACAATTTTGTACATGATCAAAAATGATAGTGATAGAGGCTTTTGAATCCTGATGTAGTACCGTCTTCTATTTTATAATGTATTCGTTTATATATCGTTGACTAATAGCAAGGGAATCAAGTGAATTTCATTATCAACAATCTTTTTTTGATCAGTATAGTGCTCGCAGCTGGATTTATGCTGCTTTTGCCCACATTGCAACGCCGTGGCCCCCACATCAATCCGTTTCAGGTAACGCAGAAGATGAATGCTGGCAAAGTATTGATTCTGGATGTACGCAACCAGGAAGAATATGACGCGGGCCATGTGCGCGGTGCCATGCTGATACCGGCAGAAGACCTGCCGAACAAACTGGCGCGCATCGAAAAATTCAAGCTCGAGCCTATCGTGATCGTTTGTGCTTCTGGATCGCGTGCCGCACGTGCGACCACGCAACTGAAGAAAGCTGGTTTCAAGGATGTCTCCAGTCTCGAAGGCGGTATGAAGGCTTGGGTGGAGCAGGGCATGCCGGTCGAAACCGGCGAGAAGGCCAAGGAAAAACCCGCCGCGAAGAAGAAGGGGAAATAATGAGTGCGCCGGTATTGATGTATAGCACCGCCGTCTGTCCTTATTGCGTGATGGCGGAACGCTTGCTGAAATCCAAAGGGGTCGAGCATATCGAAAAGGTGCGCATTGACCTGGATGATCAGTTGCGTGATGACATGATGCAAAAAACCGGCCGACGCACTGTGCCGCAGATATACATCGGCGTCACCCATGTCGGTGGCTTTGACGATTTGTCTGCGCTCGATAAGGCCGGCAAGCTCGGCCCGTTGCTGCGCGGAGAATAAGCGCCACTTTTTTCAGGAGCTTCCCGGCTTCATCACTTTAAACCAACAGAAAGCAATTCATGGCTGACGAAACACTGCAACCTATGTTCCAGATTCAACGCGTTTATCTCAAGGATTTATCGCTGGAACAGCCCAATTCCCCTGCGATTTTCCTGGAGCAGGAGATGCCCGCAATTGAAGTATCGGTCAATGTGGCGACGGATCTGCTGGCTACTGGCATGTATGAATCCAGCATTACGGTAACCGTGACCGCCAAAATCAAGGACAAGGTTGCCTATCTGGTCGAGGGTAAGCAGGCAGGAATTTTTGAGGTGCGCAATATTCCAGAGGGACAGTTGGACCCACTGCTTGGCATTGCTTGCCCAAATATTCTTTATCCCTACCTGCGTGCCAACATCGCTGATGCGATCGGACGCGCCGGCTTTCCGCCAGTCCACCTGAGCGAAATCAACTTTGAAGCGTTCTACCATGACCGTCAGCAAAAGCAGGCGAATCAACAGGAACCGGCCGCTGGAACGCATTAAGCATTGGATGTCTAAGCTCCCTAGTCTGGAGGATTGCATGAATCCGCTTCGTCTCGTTTTTGTCGCCGCATTGTTGTTTGCTGCTGGCGCTGCTCACGCTTTCGATTTCAAGGCGATTGGCGATGCGCCTGCCGTGATGTTCGATGCGCCGACTCAAAAAGGTATTAAGCGCTTCATTGCGCCGCCCGGGATGCCGGTCGAAGTGGTGCATGTCTCTGGCAGTTGGTCGAAAGTGCGGGATGCTGGCGGCGACATGACCTGGGTGGAAACGAAGGCATTAAGCGCGAAACGAACAGTGGTCGTGATGGCGGTGAATGCCAAAATACGTGCCCGTGCAGAAGAATCGGCGTCGCTGGTGTTTTCAGCAGACAAAGGCGTATTACTTGACATTGCCGAGCCAGTTAGCTCTGGCTGGATCAAGGTCAAGCATCGCGATGGTCAAGGCGGCTACATCCGCGTAAGTGAAGTCTGGGGTGTTTAACTTGTGATGGCATCGAAAACAACATGAACATCACCATACTTGGCGCAGGCGCATGGGGTACCGCCATGGCAATTGCGCTGGCTGCGCGCCACGACGTATTGTTGTGGGGGCGCTATCAGGCGGAAATCAGTTCGCTGCTTGATTCGCGTGAAAACCTTGCCTTTCTGCCTGGCTTCAAGCTGCCTGCTGCATTACGTCTGAGCTTCGATCTGGATGAAGCTGTCGCGCATATCGCTGCAACTGGCGTCGAGCCGGGTCTGCTGATCATCGCGACGCCGGTTGCTGGATTGCGCCCACTGGCGCAGCGACTGAAGGACAAGCCTATCCCCAATTTGGTCTGGCTGTGCAAGGGTTTCGAAGAGACAAGCAGTGCGCTGCCGCACCAAATTTTGGACGAAGTGATGGGCGACAGTATTCCTGTCGGCGTGTTATCCGGCCCGTCATTTGCGCAGGAAGTGGCGGCTGGCATGCCGTGTGCACTGACGATCGCGTCGAAGTCTGCCGACTTATGCAAGCTGGCGGTGTCCGCGGTACACAGCGGCAGCATTCGTGTGTATTCTAGTGACGATGTGGTCGGTGTTGAAGTTGGCGGCGCAGTCAAAAATATTCTCGCGATTGCGGCGGGAGTGGCCGATGGGCTGGGCCTAGGCCTGAACGCGCGTGCTGCTTTGCTGACGCGAGGTTTGGCGGAAATTACGCGGCTCGGTGTTGCGCTCGGTGGCCGTGTCGAAACTTTCATGGGACTGACTGGGGTCGGCGATTTGATCCTCACCTGTACCGGCAATTTGTCGCGCAATCGCAGTGTCGGATTGGAGCTGGCAAAAGGCAAGACGCTCGATACCATCGTCGCAGAATTGGGTCACGTCGCAGAAGGTGTGCTCTGCGCGCGTGCAGTATGCAAGCTGGCGGACCGTCTCGGCATCGACATGCCGATTTCGAATGCGGTTGCAAGCGTGTTGTTCAATGGCGATTCGCCGCGGGATATGGTTTCGCGGCTAATGGCCAGGGATAACAAGGTAGAAGCTGCCTGACTTTTACGAAGGTGGAGCAGAATACAAATTGGGGTCAGAGCAATTTACGCTGGTAAATCTATGCGTAAAAACGCTGACCCCAATTTATTGCAGCATGTAGCGCGATAAACCCTCATTCTCCGCCGGTGTATCCAGCCGCTGTTTGGAGTGTGGGCGCCAGTCGGGTAGCCTACCTTTAAGACCTGCTTTAAAGACTTAGGGACAATGGTGCGGCGAAGTGGCGGGCGCAAAGATCTCAGCAATGATGCGGTTTTCTAGAGCGGTCAAATAAACTGAACTGGCATCTTCAAATTAATCTCATTCCGTACTACCAATGCCCTCCTTGGGGGCGATTAATAACAAAGTCCAATTAGTCAAACGCCTTAAACTAAGCTACCGCAATTTGAATATTATCATCAAGGCAATTTATTTTCTCTCAGGGAGCTTAACGTCAATTCCCAACTTTTATTCACCAAATGCATCAAGTTTGCAGTTGATTGTCGCGGTAGATAAATCCCGAAGTTAACATAACCCGTATTTTGCCAAAAGTTGCCGCACGGCAAAACATGGTATATTTCGCCTCCATTTTTTATAAATACTTCAATAGGAGTTGGGCGTCATCGTGCAAACAGAGCAAATTTCAAGCTTCAACCGGTAACTCGTTGGCGGCTCCTCTTCTAAAAGCGAATTTCTGGCATTCAAGCTGGGCAGTGAGGAATACGGCATCGATATTCTAAAAGTCCAGGAAATCCGAGGGTATGAAAACGTGACGCGCATCGCTAATGCGCCGGATTGCATCAAAGGTGTTGCCAACTTGCGCGGCATTATCGTGCCGATCATCGACATGCGCATCAAGTTCAATCTGGGCGAACCGGTGTACGACCAGTTCACGGTGGTGATCATCCTTAATGTTGCTAACCGAATTATCGGCATGGTGGTGGATAGCGTATCCGACGTCACCACCCTGACGCATGAGCAGATTCGACCCGCGCCGGCGATGGAAACGGTGCCGGATTCTGATTATTTGATTGGGCTGGGGACACTCGACGAGCACATGTTAATCTTAGTCGACAACTGAAAAGTTGATGTCGGGCGGAGAAATTGGAATGATCGAAGAGAAAAACAATAATGTAACAATCACTCATAATTCGGAAAACTATGAAAATTTCTAACTGGAAAATCGGCACAAGATTGGGGCTGTGTTTTGCATCAATACTAGTGCTATCCATCATCATTACTGCCATTGGCGTACTGCAACTGAAAGCCGTAGCCGACATGACCAAAGAAATGGCTCAGCACTCAGTCATTAAAGAACGCTTGGCAAGCGACTGGTCGCGAAACATATATGGCGCAATAATGCGTACAACCGCTATCGCCAAGAGCAGTGATACAAACTTAGCTACATTTTTTGCGCAAGCGAATGCTGATTCTGCAAAAAATACAAGCGAGTTAATTAAAAAGGTTGAAGCACTTCTTTCAAGTGATGAAGAAAAAAAAGTTTACGCAAGCCTAGTAGAAATCAGGAAGACATACTCATCAAGCCGGGACGAAATAGTCAAATTAAAAGCTGGCGGCAAAACGGAAGAGGCCAATGTCATTCTGGAAAAGACCTTCATTCCGGCTACAGTTGAATACCAAAAATTGGTTGATAACTTTCTTGAAATTCAACGCAAAAGTCTTGACACAAAAGCGTTAGAAATAGAAGAAACCGAAAAAAATAGCCGCATACAGCTCATAATTTTGGGTTGTCTGATCGTTATTTTTGGCATTGGTGCTTCATGGTGGATAACAACAGGTATTACAAAACCCTTGAATGAGGCGGTCAAGGTAGCTGACACGGTTGCCTCGGGCGACTTGACGCAACGTATCGAAATTCATTCGACCGATGAAACAGGCCAGCTAATGCAGGCGCTGAAAAACATGAACGACAATCTGATCAATATCGTTGGTCAAGTACGGATCGGAACCGACACGATTGCGACCGCGTCTGCGCAGATCGCCGCTGGAAACCAAGATCTTTCGTCGCGTACTGAACAGCAAGCCAGCTCGCTTGAAGAAACAGCTTCGTCAATGGAAGAGCTAACTAGCACTGTGCGCCAGAATGGCGACAATGCCAATCAGGCCAACCAGCTAGCGATAACGGCATCCGACATTGCGATTAAGGGCGGCTCGGTCGTATCCCAAGTGATACAGACCATGGGGTCGATCAACGCATCCTCAAAGAAGATGGCAGACATCATCGGCGTGATTGATGGCATTGCGTTCCAGACCAACATCCTCGCACTGAATGCAGCGGTTGAGGCCGCCCGCGCAGGTGAGCAGGGGCGTGGCTTTGCGGTTGTGGCGACGGAGGTGCGTAGTCTGGCGCAGCGTAGCGCCAGTGCTGCGCGCGAGATCAAGGCGCTGATCGATGACTCGGTATCCAAGGTTGGTGAAGGCACTAAGCTGGTAGATCAGGCAGGCACGACGATGACAGAAATCGTCAGCAGCATCCAGCGCGTGACCGACATCATGAGCGAGATTACGGCAGCGACACGTGAGCAGGTCGATGGCATCGAGCAAGTCAATCAGGCCGTGATCCAGATGGATCAGGTGACGCAGCAAAATGCTGCCTTGGTCGAAGAAGCAGCCGCCGCTGCGGAGTCGATGCAGGATCAGGCGGCAAATTTGGTGAAGGTGGTCGGTGTGTTCCGGACGGGGTCTGGTGTGCTAGCAGCTTCGTCGGCATCGAAGCCCGCCAAAACAGTCAGCAAACCGGCGATACGGTCGGTCGCCAAGCAAGCACCGGCGGCACGTATTGCGCCACCGAGCCGTCCTAAGGGCGATCAGGACGCTGCCGACGACTGGGAGCAGTTCTAAGTTGAGATTCTGACGATCCTGCCGATTGCGGTGGGATCGTCAGACTGATGGCTTGATCTAAGAATAAACCATCCGGTTGCGATGGAATCCACAAGCGCTCAAGCCCGGTGTTGGGCTATAAATACAGCGCTCTGTATCTTTACAGCACGTAGCGCGACAGATCTTCGTTCACCGCCAGCGCTTCCAGCCGTTCATTCACATACGCAGTGTCGATGGTGATGGTTTCGCCCTTCGACTCGGTGGCGGCGTAGGAAATTTCTTCCAGCAGCTTTTCCATCACCGTGTAAAGGCGACGCGCGCCGATATTTTCGGTGCGTTCATTGACTGAGAACGCAATCTCCGCCATGCGTTTGATGCCATCTTCGGCAAACACGATCTTCACCTCTTCAGTCGACAACAAAGCTTCATATTGTGCAGTCAGGCAGGCATCGGTGCCGGTCAGGATACGCTCGAAATCCGCAATCGACAGCGACTCCAGCTCCACGCGGATCGGGAAACGCCCCTGCAATTCCGGGATCAGATCAGATGGCTTCGCAATGTGAAACGCGCCGGACGCGATGAACAGGATATGGTCGGTCTTGATCATGCCGTACTTGGTGTTGACGGTCGTGCCCTCGACCAGCGGCAGCAGATCGCGCTGCACACCGGCACGTGACACATCGGCATTGCCGGTATCGGCGCGCGTCGCGATCTTGTCGATTTCGTCGAGGAACACGATGCCGTTTTGTTCGACATTTGCGATGGCCTGCTGCTTCAGCTCATCATCATTCACCAGCTTGGCTGCTTCTTCATCAATCAGGACTTTCATTGCGTCGCTGATTTTCATCTTGCGCGCCTTTTTGCGCCCGCTGCCGATGCCGGAAAACATCGACTTGATCTGTTCGGTCATCTCTTCCATGCCCGGCGGCGCCATGATTTCCATCGTCGGTGCAGTCTCAGCCACTTCCAGTTCGATTTCCTTGTCGTCCATCGTGCCTTCGCGCAGACGTTTGCGGAAGGTCTGGCGCGTGGCATTGCCCGCATCACTCTCCGACGTCGTCGAACTGGCACCAAAGCCAAAATCACGCGGTTGCGGCACCAGAATATCGAGCACACGCTCTTCGGCCGCCTCGACCGCCTTGGCGCGCATCTTCTTCATTTCGGCTTCACGCGTTTGTTTGACGCCGATTTCAGCCAGATCGCGGATGATGGTGTCTACGTCACGGCCGACATAACCGACTTCGGTAAATTTAGTCGCCTCGATCTTGATGAAAGGCGCACCCGCCAGCCTTGCCAGGCGGCGTGCGATTTCAGTTTTGCCGACGCCGGTCGGGCCAATCATCAGGATGTTTTTCGGCGTGATTTCATGGCGCAGCGGCTCGGCTACCTGCTGGCGGCGCCAGCGGTTGCGCAGCGCAATCGCGACTGCCCGTTTGGCGCGATCCTGGCCGACGACATGTTTGTCCAGTTCGGCGACGATTTCTTTTGGAGTCAGGTTCATGGTGTGCTTTAAATGATGGCGGCGCGTAGCCGCCGATGGAATTAGTCGAGTGTCTCGATGATGTGCGACATGTTCGTATAGATGCACAATTCGCCCGCAATGGTGAGAGACTTGCTGACGATTTCGGCCGGCGTCAGGTCGGTGTTGCGCTGCAAAGCCAATGCAGCGGATTGTGCAAATACGCCGCCGGAACCGATTGCGCCGACGCCATCTTCCGGCTCCAGCACATCGCCGTTGCCGGTGATGACCAGCGTCGCCGTCTTGTCTGCGACCAGCAACATCGCTTCCAGCCGGCGCAGGATACGGTCAGTGCGCCAATCCTTCGCCAGTTCAACCGCTGCACGCATTAGATTGCCCTGATGCTGTTCCAGCTTTGCTTCGAAACGTTCAATCAGTGTGAAAGCGTCGGCGGTGCCGCCCGCAAAACCCGCCAGCACACGGCCGTGATATAGCTTGCGCACCTTGCGCGCGCTGCCCTTCATGACAACGTTGCCGAGCGTGACCTGGCCATCGCCGCCGAGCGCAACGGTTTCGCCGCGTCGAACTGACAGAATTGTCGTGCCGTGAAATTGTTCCATTATTGCCTCAAGTATGTTTGTGGGCGTTAAGCCGCCACAGATTGGCGTGCCACCATCCTATCTCAATGGGGGCGACAGGGGCAATTGCAAGAGCCGGGGTGGATTAGTTCAGGTCAGATCATGCGGCGTCATAAATGGTATATACACCCGCATGTATTAATCCTTACGATGGTACTTATTGGCTGTCCGGCAGATTATTCCCAATACTCCCCAAAAAACAGGCATTTTTGGGCTGTAAATACGCTATTTGCGGCATTTTACTGTTTTTTTGATATCAAAACAGACCTTTTTGGACTGTTTTGGGCCAGAATAATAACGCGCCGCGTTATTATTGACCGTCTGACAAGCCTGGTTGTGCGGCTGTTGGCGGCAGCGCCACGCTGGTACAATGGTCCGCTTTGCTGCTGGTTTCTTCATGTCACATTCCCCTTCTCACCTCCTGAACGCCCCGCAACGCGAAGCCATCCGCTATATGGACGGACCGTGTCTGGTGCTGGCTGGCGCAGGCTCGGGCAAGACTCGCGTGATCACGCAGAAAATCGTGCATCTGATCGAGGATTGCGGCTATGAAGCCAAGCATGTGGCCGCGCTGACCTTCACCAACAAGGCGGCCGCCGAAATGCAGGAGCGGATTGCCAAGCTGCTGAAAGAACCCAAAAAAGCCGGTGATTTGACCGTGTCGACCTTCCACTCGCTCGGCGTCAAGATCCTGCGTCAGGAAGCGAAGGAGCTGCAACTCAAGAACAGCTTTTCGATCATGGATAGCGCCGATTGTTTTTCGCTGGTGCAGGATCTGGCGGTGACTACCGACAAGCAGGAAATTCGACGCATCCAGACTGCGATTTCGTTGTGGAAAAATGCGATGGCGACGCCCGACGCAGCTCTTAAAAACGCGGTCGACGATGATGAAGCGCAGGCGGCGCGCATCTACCGCAATTACCTCGCCACCCTGTCCGCGTATCAGGCAGTCGATTTCGATGATTTGATACGCTTGCCGGTTGAACTGTTTCGCAACAATGACGCAGTGCGCGACCGTTGGCAGCGCCGCTTGCGTTACCTGCTGGTCGACGAATACCAGGATACCAACACTTGCCAGTACGAGCTGGTGAAATTGCTGGTGACCGGCATCGGAAAAAAACCGATGTTCACTGCGGTGGGCGACGACGATCAGGCGATTTATGCGTGGCGCGGTGCAACCATCGAAAACCTGAAAACGCTACAAACCGATTTCCCCGACCTCAAGCTGATCAAACTGGAACAAAATTACCGCTCCAGCACACGCATCCTGCAAGCGGCGAATTCGGTGATTGCGAATAACCCGAAGCTGTTTGAAAAAGCGCTGTGGTCGGAGCATGGTTTGGGTGATCCGGTCACGGTGCTGGAGATGCCCGACGACGAACAGGAAGCCGAGCAGATCGCAATGTTGCTGTCAGCGCACCGCTTTGAGCGGCGCGCCAAATATGCCGATTATGCGATTTTGTATCGCGGCAATCATCAGGCACGCGTGTTCGAGCAATTGCTGCGGCGCGAGCGCATCCCCTACACCTTATCTGGCGGCCAGAGTTTTTTTGACCGCGCCGAAATAAAGGACATCATCAGTTACCTGCGCTTGATCGCGAATGGTGACGACGATCCGGCCTTCATCCGTGCGATCACCACGCCCAAGCGCGGGGTCGGGCAAGCGACGCTGGAAGTGCTCGGTTTATTTGCCGGCCAATGGCAATGTTCCCTGTTCAAAGCGGTATACAAAGGCGGGATTGAAGCCAAGCTGCCGGAGCGTCAATTGCGCCCGCTGCGCGAATTCTGTGACTTCATCAACCAGCTCGAAGCGCGCGCCAGCCGCAAGGGCGCATCCAGTAGCGGAGAAAAAGCAGCTGAACTGCTGGACGACATGATGAAGGCGATTCAGTACGAAGCGCACTTGTACAACAGCTTTGATGAACGTCAGGCCAAAGATAAGTGGAAAAACGTGTGCGACTTCACAACCTGGCTGAAGGAAAAAGGCAATGGCGGGAAAAATGGTGATGGCGCTGAAAAGAACCTGCTGGAACTGACGCAAATGGTTGCGCTGATGACGATGCTGGAAGGGCGCGACACCGAGCCGGATGCGGTTCGCCTGTCGACGCTGCATGCGGCAAAGGGGCTGGAGTTTCCGCATGTGTTTCTGGTTGGCGTGGAAGAGGGAATCTTGCCGCATCGCGGCGACCCCGATGCGCCGGTCAAGTCGATTGCAGCACGCATTGAAGAAGAGCGCCGGCTTATGTATGTGGGCATCACCCGCGCCCAGCGCAGCCTGCATATTTCATGGTGTAAAAAGCGCAAGCGCGCAAGGGAAAGTGTGCCCTGCGAAAAGTCGCGTTTCATAGACGAAATGAAGCTGGATGAAGGCGACGCGGTGCCAACCGAAAGCGAAGTTGTCACGCCGCAAAACCGGCTGGCAAACCTGAAGGCTTTATTGAAGAAGCCGTAAATATAAGTCAGGTCAGTAGTCGGAATTTGAAATGGGGGTCAGAGTAATTTACGCGGTAAATCATCGCGTAAAAAACTACTGCCCCCCTATTCGCAGCAGCTACAATATGCATTTACCACCCGGGAGAAGCAGCGATGGATGAAGAGCGATTGATCGAGATAGAAATCAAGCTGACCCGTCAGGAAGACTTGCTGGAAGAACTGAACAAGGTGATCTATCAGCAGCAGCGTCGCATTGAGCAGCTGGCAGAAGTGATTGCTGCGCTGGCACGGCGGCAAGCGGAAGCTGGCGTCGGGTCCGGTAGCAATGCGTTGCATCAGACCAGTGAGCGCCCACCCCACTATTGATTCCATTTCTATATCTCCGCCGCCTCGCTATAGAGGATTTGGAATTGGAATAATCAGAACTGAAATTTGCATTCGAATCATGAACCAACAGAAAAAACTGGATGAAGTCCTGTACGCCAAGCTGACGCTGGAAACGGCGAAGATGGCGTGGAAAGAACTGGAGCGATTTTTTGCTTCAGGTGCCTTAATCGCTGTACAACCGGAACTCGATTTAGTCGAGGTTGCGGTGTGTATCGCCAACGATGACAAAACCGCTATAGCCCAATGGCTGAGCGATGGGCATATTGCTAAAGTGACCGATGCCCAGGCGCTGCGCTGGCATGAAGCCGACGCGAATTTGTGGACCGTGGTGGTCAAGCCGTGGATCTTGGTGCAAGAAGAGAAATCCAGCACACATTGAGCTCAAAATATCGTCAATTGACATGGGTTTGGTGTACGCTATGCCCTTTTGCGGGCGGCGATTCTGCTGCCATGCGACGACTTCACTTAGCCTTCTCAAGCAAACAGCCATTAGCCAGACGGAATAAAACACTATGAATCAGCAGTCAAAGCAACAACCGATGAATAAAAACAAAACTCGTATTCTGGGCGTCGCGGCGCTGGTCCTCCTGTCCGGTCTATTGACGGGTTGTGCACGCCCCGGCGATGAAAGCATGGCCGAACGTCTGGCAGAAAAATATGCGTGCAAGGATATGGAAGTGGTTGAATTTGTCAGGACGGATTCGCTGCCAGGGATTTATTCCTTCGTGGCGCAGTACACTTTTCAGTACCGCTTCAAGGAAGGCGAAGCTGGCGCAAAGAAGTTCTACAAGGCGGTGTTTGAACGGCTGGATTTGAAGGGTGACGACTGGGAAGCGGCAGTCAAATCCAAGAAAATGCAGGATTATCTGGCTGAAGAGTGCGCATCGGATGCACAACCTCTGATGGAAAAATTGGTGTACATGATGTCGCCCCAATTTGAAGCCAAAAAAGAGGCGCTGCGTTTGCCCACTATTTTGATGATGGATGGCTGGTCGGAGTTCATGCCGGGGCGCAGAGGTTGGGATATCACCAAGGGGCGCGACCGGATCGTTGGCGAGCCCGTGTTCAGCGAACCCGTGAAGCGCGAACTCTTGCTTTCCAAGAATGGCGGCGCTTCCCAGAAGGATAAGAAGAAATAGGGCTTTTGCCAGAGCTTGTGCTGCATCAAACGCTGATCAGGCGTGTCAGGCATACTGCCCTCATCAGTGTATGAGGGGGATGAATATGGCAGAGCAAAGCGTAACGATCAGCGATGTCTACACACGCAAGGTAAGCGGCGAAACTTACCAGTACGAAGCCCAGTACAACATTGGCAAAAAAGTGGACTGGAGCGCCCGCATCTATCAGGATAGCGAGCAGAAGGGTGCGCCCAGCGGCGCGATTGTAGAAAACATGATGAGTGGCGACGCGCTGCGGCAATACATCATTGCCTATATCGAAAACATCATCGAAAAAGGTTTGGGCATCGAGGAGTAATGCCCTTACTGGTGCAAGCTAAGCAGGAAAAGCCGGGGTCAGCGTAATTTATGCCGACCCCGAATGCATTACAGGCGGTAGCTTTTGTCGCTACGCAAAAACGCCTGCGGCAGGCTGACGTTCTTCCCAACCACCAGCACCTTGAATAGTTCGCCCATTTCGCTGGGTGCCAGCAGCATTTGCACTGCGCTGGCTTGCGGCAGGTAGCGGGCGGCGTCTTCCGGTGATGTGCGCAATAACAGGTCGCCTATGCCTGCTGCCATCAGGAAGCTGGCCTGATCGGTGTACGTCAGCACTTCCAGCCCGGTGCTGACCGCCGCTTGCGCGATGGCGGAGAAATCGATATGCGCAGTGATGTCTTGCAAGCCGGGCAAATAAAACGGATCGGCGTGGGCGTGATGGCGGTAATGGCACATCAAGGTGCCTTTTGTGCGCTGGTCCAGATAAAATTCGCGTGCCGGAAAGCCGTAGTCGACGAAAATCGCTACACCACCATTGCCTGCGCTGATCATTGCCGCCAGCGTACGCATGAAGCCGACTGCCTGCGGGTGTATTTCAGTGATATAGCCGTCAGGCAGTGCATCGGGGTCGGGAATTTGCTCCGCAAGCTGTGCGATCAGCGTGCCTTCGCAAAAGCGCTCTTGCAGCGCGAAGCCATTCTCTCCCAGCACGACACCCAGTTCGCGCCAGCCAGCGGGCGTTTTTGTCACCAGATGCACCGGCATCGCGTCCAGCACTTCATTGCCGAGCATGACGCCCGAAAAAGACTCGGGCAAATGATCCAGCCAGACCACTTGCGGGAAATCGCGCAGCATTTCCTGTTGCCGCGCGCGCAATTCGCCAGATAATTCGACAATCGCATAACGACTAATAGTCACGCCCATGAATGCCAGCTCCGTCAGCAGGTCACGCGCCAGCTTGCCGCTGCCAGCGCCGAATTCCATGATCTGCGGTGCAGTTTGCGCGATCAGGCCGGATAGGGGCTGCGCGAGCGCTGCGCCGAAAAGTGGCGTGATTTCTGGCGAGGTTGTAAAATCCCCTTCCTTACCCAGTTTTTTTGCGCCGCCGCTGTAATAGCCGAGAGTCGGCGCGTATAGCGCCAGCTCCATATAACGGGCGAAGGAGATCCAGCCCGAATGTTGTCCGATGTCATCGGCAATTTGGCTAAAAAGTGCGTCTGACGCAGCCTGTGCGTCTTGATCTGGTTCTGGAAGTGTCATTCTTGCATTGTATGGAAATATCATCAGTGCGCCAACTATTTTAATCAGCCCCGCGACCATGACCATGAAGGCAGAATACCGAAAAGTGGCACTCGTGACCGGCGCCGCCAGGCGCATCGGCCGCGTGATCGCGCTGGCGCTGGCCGAGCGTGGCTGGGATGTGGCGGTGCATTACCGGTTTTCGGAAGCCGACGCGCACGCAACAGTCCGCGACATCGAGGCGCTGGGGCGGCGTGCTGTTGCCCTGCATTGCGACTTGGCGGATGAGGATGCAGTTAAGGCATTGCTGCCACGCGCTGCCGCAGCGCTTGGGCCCTTGTCGTGCGTGGTCAATAACGCCTCCAATTTTGAGCACGACAGCGTCGATGAGTTTTCGGTCGGCTCACTGGAATTGCACATGCGCACCAACCTCGCCGCGCCGATATTGCTGGCGCGCGCGCTGCATGACGCGACGCCGCTGGGCGGACAATCGGTAGTGATCAATCTCCTGGACCAGAAGCTGGACAACCTCAACCCGAGTTTTCTGTCTTACACGCTGTCAAAATCAGCACTGAGCACCGCCACCACGATGCTGGCGCAGGAACTCGCGCCGAAACTGCGTGTGGTCGGCATTGCGCCTGGCATTACGCTGGTGTCCGCCAACCAGACCGAGGCGGATTTTGAATTGGCGCACACGGTTACGCCGCTGGGCCGCTCCAGCACGCCGGAAGACATCGCCGCCACCGTCTGCTTTCTGGTTGAATCACGCGCGATCACCGGCACCACCATCATGGTCGATGGCGGCCAGCACCTTATCCCTTTGCGTCAAGACGTGATGTTTGTCGCCAAGATCAGCACCAACAATAACGAATCCTGAGATTATGTTCACATCCCTTTCCCGTCACCGGCTATCTGACTGCCGCCGCCTGTTCCTGCGCAATTTTGAAGTGCCGATCAAGATCGGCGTCGATGAAATTGAAAAGAAAGGCGCGCAACGGATGTTGGTCAATGTCGACCTGTATGTGCCGCTTGCGTTATCGACGCCAAGCCGTGACGACCTGACCGAAGTGGTCGATTACAACTTCATGCGCGACACGCTGGCGACGCGTACCGCGATGGGGCATATCCAGTTACAGGAAACCCTGTGCGACGACGTCGCGCGCGTGCTGCTGTCGCATCCGAGCGTGCGCGCAGTGCGGGTTTCGACCGAGAAGCCGGACGTATATGCCGATTGCGAAAGTGTCGGGGTTGAAGTGTTTCACATCAAGGAAGATCTGTAATGTCCGAAGCAGGGAACACAAAAAAGGCGATCAAGGGAAAGTGGGATCAGTAGTTTTTTTACGCGCAGCGTAAATTACTCTGACCCCACTTTTTAAAAGCAAAATTATGCCGACCAAGATTTCCCTTTAAGATTTTCAAAATGACAGAATCAGCTCAAACCAAAAAAGCGATCAAGACCGCCTACGAAAATAACAAGTTGCACAAGCGCCTGTGCCGCCAAGTCGGTCAGGCGATTGGCGACTTCAACATGATCGAGGATGGCGACAAGGTGATGGTTTGCCTGTCGGGCGGTAAGGATAGCTTTGCGCTGCTCGATATTCTGCTGACGCTCAAATCGCGCGCGCCCATCCACTTCGACATCGTCGCGGTCAACCTCGACCAGAAGCAGCCGGGTTTTCCGGCAGACGTGCTGCCAACCTACCTGACTGAGCTCGGCGTGGCTTTTCATATCGAAAATCAGGACACCTACAGCATCGTCAAACGCGTGGTGCCGGAAGGCAAAACTACCTGCTCGCTCTGTTCGCGTTTGCGGCGCGGCATCCTGTACCGCGTGGCGGATGAACTCGGCGCGACCAAGATTGCGCTTGGCCACCATCGCGACGACATCCTAGAGACCTTTTTCCTCAACATGTTCTTTGGCGGCAAACTCAAGGGCATGCCGCCCAAGTTGCAGTCGGACGACGGCAAACACATCGTGATCCGCCCGCTGGCGTATGCAAAGGAAGTCGATCTGGAACGTTATGCCGATATGCGGCAATTCCCTATCATTCCGTGCAACCTGTGCGGCTCGCAAGAAAACCTGCAGCGCCAGCAGATGAAGGAAATGCTGCGCGACTGGGAAAAGAAATTCCCCGGCCGGGTCGAAAGCATCTTTTCATCGCTGTCGAATGTCGCGCCTTCGCATCTGATGGATGCTCGCCTGTTCGGCTTCAAGGACTTGAAGATCGACGGTATTGCCAGCACCAATGGTGATATTGCGTTCGATGAGGATGATGCGTGTGCTTCCGAGGCAGGGGTCAGCAGTTTTTTTTCGCGAAGCGAAAATTACTCTGACCCCTCGGATCAGGCAGAGAAGGTGGTGCGGCTGCATTTTGAATGAACTTGCCCAAACAAGACTAATAACGCGTCGCGTTATTAGTCTTGGCTGAAAACGGCAATTTTCTGGCTTTCCAAACACAAAAATACCTAAAAACAGGCAAATTTTAGCGATTTTTAGTCTATTTTGTGTGGAGTATATGGCTAAATCTGCAGCACAGCCATATAAGACGAGCGGAAGGAAAAATACTGGGGTGGGGTATGTGGGTATTTACCTGCCGTCACCAGTTATGGCCAAGCCATCTGCCAGCGCTCAAAACAGCCGTTTTTGCGGCAATCTACCTTGTAGCGCGGGCGCTTAATCGGCTGACTTGCTCTCTTGCGCGACTTCCTCGATCATTTCGTGGAACTCGGCGACATCTTCGAAGTTGCGATACACCGACGCAAAGCGGATGTAGGCGATTTTGTCCAGCTGCTGCAACTCGCGCATGACCAGTTCACCCACGCGGGTGGACGGCACTTCGCGCTCGCCGCTGGTGAGCAATTTTTCAGTGATGTGATGGATCGCGTTGTCGACCGCTTCGGCCGAGACTGGACGCTTACGCAGTGCGAGCATCATGCTGGCGCGCAGCTTGACTGGGTCGAACTCGGTGCGGTTGCCATCTTTTTTGACGACTACCGGCAGATTCAACTCGATGTGCTCGTAGGTGGTAAAACGCTTGTCGCAGCCGGTACAGCGGCGGCGACGCCGAATGCTATCCCCTTCTTCCGAAACGCGGGAATCAATGACTTGTGTTTCCTCGTTCTGGCAGAAGGGGCAGCGCATAAGACTAAGCGTAGACCGGGAAAGCGTCAGTCAATTTCTTGACTTCGACTTGCACCCGTTCCAGCGTGACTGGATCTTCCGGGTTGTCGAGCACGTCAGCTAACAAGTTGCCGACTTTTTCTGATTCGACTTCCTTGAAACCGCGGGTGGTCATGGCCGGGCTGCCAAGGCGCACGCCGGAAGTAACAAACGGCGATTGCGGATCGTTCGGAATCGCGTTTTTGTTGCAGGTCAGGTGGCCTGCGTTGAGGATATTTTCGGCGACCTTGCCAGTGATATTCTTGCCGCGCAGATCGACTAACATTACATGCGATTCGGTACGGCCGGAAATAATGCGCAGGCCGCGCGCGATCAAGGTTTTCGCCAGTACGTCGGCGTTCTTCAGTACTTGCTGCTGATAGACCTTAAATTCAGGTTGCAGCGCTTCTTTGAAGGCGACCGCTTTGGCGGCAATCACATGCATTAACGGGCCGCCTTGCAGGCCAGGGAATACGGCGGAGTTGATCGCCCGCTCAAATTCAGGCTTCATCAGGATGAAACCGCCGCGTGGGCCGCGCAAGGATTTGTGTGTGGTCGAGGTGACAAAGTCAGCGTGCGGCACCGGATTAGGATAAACACCGGCAGCGATCAGGCCGGCGTAATGCGCCATGTCGACCATGAAGTATGCGCCGATATCTTTGGCGACCTTGGCAAAACGTTCAAAGTCGATGCGCAGTGAATACGCAGATGCGCCTGCGATAATGAGTTTGGGTTTGTGCTCGTGCGCGAGACGTTCCATCGCGTCGTAGTCGATCTCTTCTTTTTCGTTCAAGCCGTAAGACACAACGTTGAACCATTTGCCGGACATATTGAGTGACATGCCATGCGTGAGGTGACCGCCTTCAGCCAGCGACATGCCCATGATGGTGTCGCCTGGGTTCAGCATCGCCAAAAAGATCGCCTGATTGGCTTGTGAGCCGGAATTAGGTTGTACATTGGCCGCTTCGGCGCCAAATAGTTGCTTGATCCGTTCCAGCGCCAGGGTTTCAGCGATGTCGACGAATTCACAGCCGCCGTAATAACGTTTGCCCGGATAACCTTCTGCGTATTTGTTGGTCAATTGCGAGCCCTGCGCCTGCATCACGGCTGGCGAGCAGTAGTTTTCGGAGGCAATCAGTTCGATATGGTCTTGCTGGCGTTGATTCTCGCGCAGAATGGCTGACCACAGGTCAGGGTCAACATTGGCGATGGTGTGATCTTTTGCAAACATGAATGAATAAACTCCGAACAATGAATAGGAAACAGACGAGAAAAGCTGGGCTGTGCCCTATAGAAAAGACGGGCTTTACACCCGTCCTGTTGCCTTTGCGCAAGACTAAATAGGTGAAAATTGTAACGGATGCGCGAGCTTTCGGCAAACACAGCATATTTTTTAGTTTGTCTTACAGTCTAATACATACACAATTGAAGGTATGTATAATCACAAAATCCCTTAAAAACTGACAATTCCTGCCGTGCCCAATCTTGTTGAAATTCGCGATTTGCATTTCCATTATGGAGAGCGGGCTATCTTGTCTGGTCTCCAGATGGATTTCCCACGCGGCAAGGTGATTGCGGTCATGGGCGGTTCCGGCTCAGGCAAAACCACCATCCTGCGGCTGATAGGCGGACAATTGGCGCCGCGCTCTGGCCACGTGCAGGTCGATGGACAAACAATCGATGAGCTGGATACGCCAGCCTTGTACCAAATTCGTCGTAAGATGGGGATGCTGTTCCAGCATGGTGCGCTGTTTACTGATCTGACTGTGTTTGAGAATGTCGCCTTTCCGCTGCGCGAACATAGCAATTTGCCGGAAGACTTGCTGCACGATTTGGTCTTGTTGAAGTTGCAGGCAGTCGGATTGCGCAATGCTGCGCAGCTCAAGCCAGCTGAGATTTCCGGCGGCATGGCGCGCCGCGTGGCATTGGCGCGTGCGATAGCGCTCGACCCGCAACTGATTATGTATGACGAACCGTTTGCCGGACTGGACCCGATTTCGATGGGCGTGACCGCCAATTTGATCCGCAAGCTAAACGATGCGCTGGGATCGACCTCGATCCTCGTGTCACATGACGTGCGCGAAGCATTTTTGATTGCCGATTATGTGTATTTTCTTTCAGCCGGTGCAATAGTCGCGCAGGGTACGCCAGCTGAAATGTCGGCTTCAAGCGACCCGTATGTCAAACAGTTTGTCCATGCCGAAACGGATGGGCCTGTGCCTTTCCATTATGCCGGCCGTTCACTGGTGGATGATCTGGGTCTGGGGGCAGCTGAATGATACTTGCGCCGATTGCCAATCTAGGACGCTGGACACGTGAGTCGGTCGCGGGCGCTGGCTATGCCGCGCGGACTTTTGTTGCGTTGTTGCGCGCGTCGGCTGGATTGTGGCGCCGCCCGCGCCTGATTACCGACCAGATCCATTTCATCGGCAACTATTCGCTGGTGATTATTGCGGTATCCGGCTTGTTTGTTGGCTTCGTGCTGGGCTTGCAAGGCTACAACATACTCAACCGCTACGGGTCGGAACAGGCGCTGGGCTTGATGGTCGCCTTATCCCTGTTGCGCGAGCTGGGGCCGGTAGTGACCGCGCTGCTGTTTGCCGGACGCGCCGGCACCTCGCTGACGGCTGAAATTGGTTTGATGAAGGCGGGCGAACAACTAGACGCGATGGAAATGATGGCGGTTAATCCGCTGGAGCGTGTGCTGGCACCCCGTTTTTGGGCGGGTGTGATTGCGATGCCGGTGCTGGCGGCAATTTTTAGCGCTGTGGGTGTGCTGGGCGGATACGTCGTCGGCGTGCAGTTGATTGGCGTGGATGAGGGCGCGTTTTGGTCGCAGATGCAAGGTGGCGTGGATATCTGGGACGATATTGCGAATGGGGTCATCAAAAGTATCGTGTTTGGATTTGCTGTGACGTTTACCGCGCTGTTTCAGGGATATGAAGCACAGCCGACGCCGGAGGGCGTGGCGCGCGCAACCACGAGAACCGTCGTGATTGCGTCACTTTTGGTGCTGTGGCTGGATTTCCTACTGACAGCTTTTATGTTTAATAAATGACAAGAAACAGCAAAAGCAGGCGTTCTCAGCCGGTGTACAATGGCAGGTTCCATTGGCGGCGTGATGAAGAGTTTGATTATTGTCATTGCGCTGTTATAGATAGGCAGTGATCATGCAACGTAAATCTTTCGATATCTGGGTTGGTCTGTTCGTGCTGCTGGGCTGCGTGGCGTTGATGTTTCTCGCGCTAAAAGCAGGCAATATGAGTGCAGTTTCATTTGAAAAGACCTATCCAGTCGTGACCCGATTTGACAATATTGGCGGCCTGAAGCCACAGGCGCCGGTAAAAAGCGCGGGTGTGGTGGTTGGGCGGGTGGGCGATATCCGTTTTGATGACAAAGGCTTTCAGGCGCTGGTGACCTTGAACCTCGAAGAACGTTATAAATTTCCAAAAGACAGTACAGCAAAGATTCTGACATCGGGTTTGCTGGGTGAGCAATATATCGGGATTGAAGCTGGCGGCGACGTCAACAGCCTTGCAGCCGGCGACAAAATCAACATGACGCAATCCGCTGTTGTGCTGGAAAACCTGATCAGCCAGTTCCTATTTAACAAGGCAGCGGAAGGTGGCAAGGAATCAAAATGACGACATTAATACACTTGCGATGGAAGACCGTAATTGCGCTGCTAGTTGTCGGCGTACTGTCTGGCTGTGCCACGACAAATAACAATCCCAAAGATCCCTACGAGGGATTTAACCGTTCGATGTTTTCGTTTAACGACAAAGTCGATCAGATTGCGATGAAGCCAGCGGCGACGGTCTATCAAAAAGTGCTGCCGACTTTTGTGCAAACAGGCATCGGAAATTTTTTCGGGAATATCGGGGATGTCTGGATTGCCGTAAATAATTTGATGCAAGGCAAGATTGAAGACGGCATGTCGGATGTGGCGCGGGTCATAGTCAACAGTTCTTTTGGACTGGTCGGCGTACTTGATGTCGCATCCGAGGCGGGGTTGCCCAAGCACAACGAGGATTTCGGCCAGACACTGGGAAAATGGGGCTTTAAATCGGGCCCTTATGTAGTATTGCCGTTTCTCGGTTCCTCTACGGTACGCGATACCATTGCTTTGCCAGCCGATTTTTATGCTGATCCCTGGGGTTACAAATTCCCGGTTCGTGTACGAAACCCAGGCTATGCAGTGAGATTGATCGATCGTCGCGCAGCAGTGTTGGATGCTTCCAGCTTGATTGAGGATGCGGCACTGGATAAATACGAATTTGTTCGCGACGCTTATTTGCAGCGGCGCGAGAGCCAGGTCAACGATGGAGCGGCTAACGAACAGAAACCCAATTACGAAGACAGAGATGTTAGCGGTGGATCAGGAAAAGACGGGCAACCCGCACCCACCACGCCTGCTGCACCCGTTTCATCCGGAACCAAATCACAATAATTCTCTCAATTTAGCATCCAATAAATCCGACAGGGTTGACTAGAAATACCATGAAAATCACGACCAAATTATTTGCAATATTATTTTCTATTAGCGCACTGTTTTTTACCGGTAGCGCCATCGCTCAGGAAGCACCAGACGTGCTGGTAAAGCGCATCAGTCTGGATGTGCTGGATACCGCCAAGGCCGACAAGGCGATCCAGGGCGGCAACCAGAAGCGCATACAGGCATTGGTGGAAGCCAAGATTCTTCCGCACGTTGATTTCCAGCACATGACCGCGTTGGCAGCGGGGCGTTACTGGCGTGAAGCCACGCCGCAACAGCAAGCACGCTTGACGAAAGAGTTCCGCGACTTACTGATTCATACTTATTCCGGCGCGATTGCCCAGATCAAGGACCAAAAATTGCAGTTCCGTCCGTTCCGCGCGAGTCCTGCCGACACCGATGTCATTGTTTATTCACAAGTGATTCAATCGCAGGGACGCGAGCCGGTCCAGCTGAATTACCGGCTGGAGAAGCAGGCAAGCGGCTGGAGGATTTATGACATCAACGTGCTGGGTGCATGGCTGGTGCAGACCTACAAGGGAACGTTTGCTACTGAAATTGGCAAATCCGGTATCGACGGATTGATAGTAAGCCTGGCGGAAAAAAATAAAAAACTGGCTGCTGGCTCAATCAAAGCTGGTAAGTAAGTTAAACGAGATCGAAGATATTCAGATGTTCGAACCTGGAGCAGCACTCACTCTCGATAGCGCAAAAGTCGCACTGAATGAGGGGCTGCGCGCGATCGACACTGGTGAGACTGTGATTGATCTGGCCAAGGTACTGACGCTTGATTCGGTCGCCGTCGCGGTTTTGCTGGCATGGCAGCGCAAGGCGCAAGCATTGGGTACACCGCTTGGTTTCGTCAACCCACCCTTGTCGCTTACTAGCCTCGCAGAGTTATATGGCGTGACTGCATTACTTCACTTCCCAGTTGAAGCAGTATCGATGTCAGGCTTGCCGCGACATTAACAGCTTTGCCCGCGCACTGCTTCCGCCAACGTCGGTTTATTCTTAAAAATCCAATATAATCAAAGGTTCTCTGGGGCAGTGCTCAAGCAATGCCAATCCATGCCACGATAACGGCACTACCAATAAGCATGACAGCCATTCAGATTAGCAATGTTGAAAAACGCTACCAGTCGCTCCAAGCTCTGGGTGGTGTGTCCTTGTCTATCGAGGAAGGCGAGTTTTTTGGTTTGCTTGGCCCGAATGGCGCTGGCAAGACGACGCTGATTTCTATCATTGCCGGCTTGGCTCGCGCCGATGCGGGTAGTGTCAAGGTCATGGGGCATGATGTGGCTGGCGATTTCCGCGCAGCGCGCAAACTGCTCGGTGTCGTGCCGCAGGAAATTGTATTCGACCCGTTTTTTACCGTGCGCGAAACCCTGCGCCTTCAGTCCGGCTACTTCGGCTTGAAAAACAACGCCCCCTGGATCGACGAAGTGATGGAGAACCTCGACCTGAGCAGCAAGGCGGACGTCAATATGCGAGCCTTGTCCGGCGGCATGAAAAGACGTGTGCTGGTGGCACAGGCGCTGGTACATAAACCGCCAGTCATAGTGCTGGATGAACCGACTGCTGGCGTTGATGTCGAGTTGCGTCAGACGCTGTGGCAATTCATCTCGCGCTTGAATACCGAGGGACACACGATCGTCTTGACGACGCATTATCTGGAAGAGGCCGAAGCCTTGTGCAACCGGATCGCGATGCTCAAAAGCGGCAAGGTAGTGGCGCTGGATACCACTGCCGCATTGCTCCGCCGTATTTCGGGCTCACAACTGATTCTACAAATTGCGGAAGGAAATTTGCCGGAAAGCCTGCTGCCGCTGGTTTCGCAAACTGAACCATGCCCATCGGGCAAAAAGTACCAATTGCGCATCAATCACGCGGCTGAAGTAGAGAAAATTTTGGCAAAAGTGCGTGAGGCTGGCGCCAGCATCCTTGAAATGCAATTGCAGCATGCTGATCTGGAAGATGTGTTCCTGCAGGTGATGGATGGAAAGGGGCAGGCAACATAATGTCGACCGGATTCACGACACTGCTATACAAGGAAGTGCTGCGCTTCTGGAAAGTGGCGGCACAAACGATCACGGCACCGGTGCTGACTGCGATGCTTTATCTGCTGGTTTTTGGCCATGCGCTGGAAGCCCATGTGCAAGTCTATCCGGGTGTGAGTTATACCGCTTTTCTGATTCCGGGATTGGTGATGATGAGTGTATTGCAAAATTCGTTTGCAAACTCGTCTTCATCGCTGATCCAGTCCAAGATTAACGGCAGCATGGTATTCCTGCTATTGTCGCCAGTGTCGCACTGGGAAACTTTTTTGGCATACCTGCTAGCGGCGATGGCGCGCGGCCTTGCTGTTGGTACCGGCGTGTTTATGATCACCATCTGGTTTGCGCCGCCACCGTTTGCAGCACCGTGGTGGGCGCTGATATTTGCATTGCTGGGGTCGGCAATACTGGGTACGATGGGGATGATCGCGGGTATTTGGGCAGAAAAATTTGACCAGCTGGCCACCTTCCAGAATTTCCTGATCATGCCAGCCACGTTTTTATCTGGTGTGTTTTATTCGATTCACTCTTTGCCTGATATCTGGCAAAAAGTATCGCATTGCAACCCGTTTTTTTACATGATTGATGGTTTCCGGCATGGTTTTTTTGGCCAATCGGATGTCAATCCTTTCATCAGCTTGCTGGTTGTCACTGTCTTCTTTGCGGCGCTGGCGTCGCTTGCTGTGAACATGCTAAAAAATGGCTACAAGCTGCGCCACTAAACAAAAATGGAAAGACTAAAAATCATGCAGCCCACAAACGAAAGCATCAGATCCAGCATCGCTGCTGGCATCGCTTGTACCCATGTAGAGGTCAAGGGCGACGGCCAACATTTTGAGGCAGTCATTGTCTCGGAAGCGTTTTCTGGCAAGCGCCTGATACAGCGGCATCAGCTGGTGTATGCTGCGCTGGGCGACCGGATGCGTGAAGAAATACACGCGCTTTCAATGAAGACCTTAACCCCTGACGAGTTTCAGAATAATGGATAAATTGCTTATCAACGGCGGCAAGCGCCTGCTGGGAGAAATCCCGATTTCAGGCGCAAAAAATGCTGCGTTGCCGATTTTATGCGCGGGTTTACTCACGGCAGGTAGCGTCAATTTGACAAATGTGCCGCGCTTGCACGATGTGGCGACGATGTTGCGTTTGTTGCGCCAGATGGGCTTGAATATTGAGCAGGACGGCGAGTGCGTGGTGTTGAATGGCAGCGCCGTTGGCAACTTTTATGCGCCCTACGAGATGGTCAAAACCATGCGGGCATCGATCCTGGTATTGGGTCCGCTGGTGGCGCGTTTTGGCGAAGCCAGAGTTTCGCTGCCGGGTGGTTGCGCGATTGGATCGCGGCCGGTTGAGCAGCACATCAAGGGATTGCAGGCTATGGGGGCAGAAATTGTCATCGAAGCAGGCTATATTCATGCCAAAGCCAAGCGACTCAAAGGTGCGCGCATCGTTACCGACATGATTACAGTCACCGGCACTGAAAACCTGCTGATGGCGGCTACCTTGGCCGAGGGCGAAACGATACTGGAAAACGCTGCGCGCGAACCAGAAGTCACCGACTTGGCGCACCTGCTGGTAAAGATGGGTGCAAAAATTGAGGGCATCGGCACCGATCGATTGGTGGTACAAGGTGTGAAAGAATTGCATGGCGCAGAACATGCCGTGATTGCCGACCGCATCGAAACGGGCACTTTCCTGTGCGCAGTGGCAGCAACCGGCGGTGATGTGACGCTGACCAATACTCGCGCCGACATCCTCGATGCGGCGCTCGAAAAGTTGCGTGATGCAGGTGCCATTCTCACCTCCGGCGACAACTGGATACGCATCCAGATGGGACAGCGTCCCAAGGGCGTAAGTTTTCGCACTACCGAATACCCAGGCTTTCCAACTGACATGCAGGCGCAGTTCATGGCAGTCAATTGTCTGGCCAGCGACTCTAGCCATGTCACCGAAACGATCTTCGAGAATCGTTTCATGCATGTGCAGGAATTGAACCGTCTGGGTGCTGTGATCCAGACTGAAGGCAACACAGCTTTTGTCAAAGGGGTCGACAAGATGGTGGGTGCGCCGGTAATGGCAACCGACTTGCGGGCATCGGCCTCGCTGGTGATTGCGGGCCTAGCGGCGCAGGGGGAAACCTTGATTGATCGGATTTACCATCTCGATCGCGGATATGACCGGATGGAAGTAAAACTGTCAGCCGTAGGCGCAGATATCAAGCGAGTTAAATAATGAACCAAACAGCACACAATCAACCGCAGCAATTGATCATGGCGCTCTCAAAAGGGCGCATTTTCGAAGAAACCTTGCCTTTGCTGGCTGCGGCTGGCATCACGGTGACCGAAGATCCGGAAACCTCGCGCAAGCTGATCCTGTCGACCAATCACCCGCAAATCAAAGTCATCATCGTGCGCGCATCCGACGTACCGACTTATGTGCAATATGGTGCGGCGGATTTTGGCGTAGCAGGCAAGGACGTGTTGCAGGAGCATGGCGGCGCCGGCTTGTATCAGCCGATTGATCTGAACATTGCGAAATGCCACCTGTCAGTTGCGGTTCACAAGGATTTTGATTACGCCAGTGCGGTGCGTACGGGTGCGCGTTTGCGTATTGCGACCAAATATGTGCAGGCGGCGCGTGAGCATTTTGCTGCGAAAGGCGTGCATGTCGACCTGATCAAGCTATACGGCTCAATGGAGTTAGCGCCGCTGGTTGGTTTGTCCGATGCGATCGTCGATCTGGTGAGCACCGGCAATACCTTGCGCGCGAACGATCTGATCGAAGTCGAACACATCGCCGATATTTCATCGCGCCTGGTGGTGAATCAGGCTGCGCTGAAGTTGAAACGCGAATTGTTGAAGCCGATTCTGGATACGTTCAGCAAGGCATCAAACGCTTAAAATCGTTATTATGGAAGGTCCGGCACAGGATAAATATGCGTCATGTGTGGGTACTATCTGCCATTAGGAAATTACGACAATCAGAAACTGATCGGCCAAAATCATGTCTATAAAAATTCGACAACTGGATACAGCCCATCCTGAATTCAAGGCGCAACTGTCTGCGCTGCTTGCGTTTGAGGCGAGTGAAGACGAAGCGATCGATCGCGCTGCCGCCACTATCCTCGCTGATGTCAAGGCGCGCGGTGATGTCGCAGTGCTGGAGTACACCAACAAATTCGACCGGATGAATGTGGCTGATATGGCCGCACTCGAAATCAGCTGGGAAGAATGCCATGCCGCCCTCAATGGCTTGTCTGCCGAGCGCCGAGCCGCCTTGCAGGCGGCAGCGGATCGCGTGCGCGCATTTCACCAGCGCCAGCAGCAGGAATGTGGTGCGGATGGTTTTGTCTATACCGAGGCTGATGGCACGATGTTGGGGCAGAAAATCACGCCGCTAGATCGTGTCGGCATCTATGTGCCAGGTGGCAAGGCGGCGTACCCTTCATCCGTATTGATGAATGCGATACCGGCCAAGGTTGCTGGCGTACAGGAAATCATCATGGTGGTGCCGACGCCCGATGGCGTGAAGAATGAACTGGTGCTGGCGGCCGCCGCCATCGCTGGCGTCGATCGTGTATTTGCAATCGGTGGAGCGCAGGCTGTTGGCGCGCTGGCCTATGGCACGGCAACGATACCGCAGGTGGACAAGATCGTCGGCCCCGGCAATGCGTATGTCGCTGCCGCCAAGCGTCGCGTGTTCGGCACGGTTGGCATTGACATGATTGCTGGTCCGTCAGAAATTCTGGTGTTGTGCGATAGCACGACCGAACCGGACTGGATTGCGATGGATTTGTTTTCGCAGGCAGAACATGACGAATTGGCACAGTCAATTCTGGTTTGCCCGGATGCGGATTATCTGGCAAAAGTGGAATTCAGCATCAACCGCCTGCTGCCGCAAATGCCGCGACAGGACATCATTCGTACCTCGCTGACCAACCGCGGCGCGATGGTTAAAGTGCGCGACATGGAAGAAGCCTGCGACATTGCGAACCTGATTGCGCCTGAGCATCTGGAAATTTCGGCAGAAAACCCGCAACGCTGGGCGGATCGAGTGCGCCATGCGGGAGCGATGTTCCTTGGGCGTTATTCGTCTGAAGCGCTGGGCGATTATTGCGCCGGGCCCAACCATGTATTGCCAACTTCGCGCACCGCGCGTTTTTCATCGCCTTTGGGCGTATACGATTTTCAGAAGCGATCCAGCATCATATTTGTGAGCGAAGCAGGCGCGCAGACGCTGGGCAAAGTCGCAGCGGAACTGGCCTACGGCGAAGGCTTGGAAGCGCATGCGCGCAGTGCTGAATACCGTCTTGCGAACAAATAAGATTCGATATTTCTCTGCCCTGCAATTTTTTTGCAAAAACAAAAGTTAAACATGTCCCTCATCGAAAACATTATCCGCCCTGATATCCGCGCTCTGGATGCTTACCATGTGCAGCCGTCGCAAGGTTTCCTGAAGCTGGATGCGATGGAAAACCCCTACCTGCTGCCGGAAACCATGCGTGCAGAGTTGGGGGAGCGCATGTCCAATGTGGCGATGAACCGTTATCCGATTCCCTCATACAGCGCGCTGAAAAAATCGCTGTGCGAAAAAATGGGCGTTCCGGCCGGGTTTGATGTGGTACTCGGCAATGGCTCGGACGAACTGATAGCGATGATTTCAATCGCCTGCGCACGGCGCGATCTGCCGACACCGGCAAAAGTACTGGCACCCTTGCCCGGTTTTGTGATGTATGCGGTATCGGCGCAATTTGCCGGCATGGAATTCATTGGCGTACCTTTGAAGGCTGATTTCTCGCTGGACAAGGCGGCGATGCTGGCAGCGATTGCCGAGCACAAACCCGCTGTTGTTTATCTCGCCTATCCGAACAATCCAACCGCCAATCTGTACGATGCTGATGACATGGTCGAGATCATCCGTGCGGTGGGTGACAGTGGCATCGTGGTGTCCGATGAAGCCTACCAGCCGTTTGCGCAAGCCAGCTTCATGTCGCGTTTGCCGGAATTCCCTAATCTGCTTGTGATGCGCACCGTTTCCAAGCTTGGACTGGCAGGCGTGCGGCTGGGTTATATGTCGGCCAGCACAGAACTGCTGAATGAATTTGAAAAAGTGCGTCCGCCCTATAATATCAACGTGCTGACGCAAGCCGTGGTGGAATTTGTGCTGGAACATCTATACGTGCTGGAGGAACAAGCTGCGGTATTGCGCGCAGAGCGGGAAAAATTGTCAGCGTCCCTGGCTACGCTAACTGGGGTTGAAGTGTTTCCTTCCTCAGCGAATTTCGTGTTGCTGCGGGTACAGGCTGCGGAGCAGATATTTGAAAAACTGATGGCGCGCAAGGTTTTGATTAAAAATGTGGGTAAAATGCATACACTATTGAGCAATTGCTTGCGAGTAACCATCAGCACTCCGGAAGAAAACCGCCAGTTTCTCGACGCATTCAAGGCGTGCCTCGCCTGATCACACTCATACTCAAGCCACTATGCCATCGCCAAGAACCGCAGAGATCATCCGCAATACCAACGAAACCCAGATTCGGGTTGCAATCAATATCGACGGTAGCGGCAAACAAACGCTGAATACCGGCGTGCCATTTCTCGATCACATGCTGGATCAGATTGCGCGCCATGGTCTGATCGATATTGAGGTTGAAGCAAAGGGTGATTTGTATATCGATGCGCATCATACGGTGGAAGATATCGGCATCACGCTTGGGCAGGCCTTTGCCAAGGCAATGGGCGACCGCAAGGGAATCCGCCGTTACGGCCATGCCTATGTGCCGCTGGATGAAGCCTTGTCGCGTGTGGTGATCGATTTTTCGGGCCGCCCTGGGCTGGAATTTCACGTGCCGTTTGTTCGCGCCATGACCGGAACTTTTGACTTGGACCTGACGCACGAATTTTTTCAAGGATTTGTGAATCATGCGCTGGCCACGGTGCATATCGACAACCTGCGCGGCGAAAATGCGCATCATCAGTGCGAAACGGTATTCAAGGCATTCGGTCGTGCGTTGCGCATGGCAACTGAACTTGATCCGCGCGCAGCCGGAACGATCCCGTCAACCAAGGGCAGTCTGTAGGCCTGACATCAGGTCTTTTCAGTTCACGCGGTTATGAAAAAAATTGTTGTTGTAGATTATGGGATGGGCAATTTGCGCTCGGTCGCTCAGGCCTTGCGCGCAGTTGCGCCCGACATGGATGTGCAGATATCTGGCACCGTTGCCGACTTGCGCAACGCAGACCGAGTTGTCTTGCCGGGGCAGGGCGCGATGCCGGATTGCATGCGTAGTCTGCGCGAATCTGGTTTGCAGGATGCATTGATCGAGGCGGCGCGCACCAAGCCGTTGTTCGGCGTATGCGTTGGCGAACAGATGCTGTTCGACTGGAGCGAGGAAGGCGAGACGCCGGGCTTGGGGCTGCTGCCAGGCAAGGTAATCCGCTTTCAGCTCGAAGGAAAACTGCAGGAAGACGGATCGCGTTTCAAGGTACCGCAAATGGGCTGGAACCAGGTGCGGCAGGCGGCGCCGCACCCGCTCTGGAACGGCATCGCCGACAACAGTTATTTTTATTTTGTACACAGTTATTATGCCGTGCCCGAAAATCCGGCACTCACCGTAGGCGAAACTGTTTACGGCGCACCATTTTGCTGTGCGGTGGCAAGGGACAATCTGTTTGCCACGCAGTTTCACCCTGAAAAAAGTGCGTCTGCCGGCTTGCAGCTGTATAAAAATTTCGTACACTGGAATCCTTGATTTCAGAATAAAATTTGCCACATTCATTTCAACCTTAATCACATTACTCATTTCCAGCCATGCTGCTCATTCCTGCTATCGACCTCAAGGATGGTCAATGCGTACGCCTGAAACAAGGCGACATGGACCAAGCCACCGTTTTTTCCCAGAATCCCGCTGAGATGGCGCGGCATTGGCTGGAGCAGGGCGCACGCCGCCTGCATCTGGTCGATCTGAACGGTGCTTTTGCCGGTAAGCCGAAAAACAAATCGGCGATTAAATCCATCCTGGCTGAGGTGCAGGCGTTTGCCATCGCCCACAACATTGACGAAATTCCGGTCCAATTGGGCGGCGGCATTCGCGATCTGGATACGATCGAGCAATATCTGGACGACGGGCTCACCTACATTATTGTTGGCACTGCTGCGGTGAAAAATCCTGGATTTCTGCAGGATGCCTGCGGCGCGTTTCCCGGGCACATCATCGTCGGCCTGGATGCCAAGGATGGCAAGGTCGCGACCGATGGCTGGAGCAAATTATCCAAGCACAATGTGATTGACCTGGGTAAAAAATTCGAAGATTACGGCGTCGAATCGATCATTTATACCGACATCGGCCGTGACGGCATGATGGGCGGCGTGAACATCGAGGCGACGGTCAAGCTGGCACAATCGGTCAATATTCCAATCATTGCGTCCGGCGGTGTGCACGATATCAAAGATGTGGAAACCTTGTGCACGGTGCAGGATGAGGGCATCGAGGGGGTCATTTGTGGCCGCTCAATTTATGAGGGCACGCTTGATCTGAAGCAGGCGCAAACACTCGCTGACAAGTTGGCTGGCAAAAGCTGATAGTCTCGGCAGCAACTATCGGTTTTAACAGGAATTGGCTTTATGCTCGCAAAAAGAATTATCCCTTGTCTTGACGTCACCGCTGGTCGTGTCGTCAAGGGCGTCAATTTTCTGGAGTTGCGCGATGCAGGCGACCCGGTTGAAATCGCGCGCCGCTATGATGAACAAGGCGCGGACGAACTGACCTTCCTCGACATCACCGCATCGAGCGATGGGCGCGACCTGATTCTGCATATCATCGAAGAAGTCGCGTCACAGGTATTCATTCCGCTGACGGTTGGCGGCGGCGTGCGTGTGGTCGAAGATGTGCGCCGTTTACTGAATGCGGGCGCAGACAAGGTCAGCATCAATACGTCCGCCATCACCAATCCGCAATTGGTGTTCGACGCATCACAGAAATACGGTTCGCAATGCATCGTGGTCGCGATCGATGCGAAGCAGACCGGGCCGAATAAATGGGAAGTTTTCACGCATGGCGGCCGCAACGCGACTGGTCTGGACGCGATCGAGTGGGCGAAGAATATGGAGCGCCTCGGCGCAGGCGAAATCCTGTTGACCAGCATGAATCGTGACGGCACCAAGAGCGGTTTTGATCTCGAGCTGACGCGCGGCATATCCGACGCGATCAACATCCCGGTAATTGCTTCCGGCGGCGTGGGCAATTTGCAGCATCTGGCTGACGGCATCAAGCTCGGCCATGCCGATGCCGTGCTCGCCGCCAGCATTTTTCATTATGGAGAACACACAGTGCAGGAAGCCAAGCAATTCATGGCAAAACAAGGCATACCGGTGAGGCTCGCATGAGTGTTGCCGACAAATGGTTGAACAAGATTAAGTGGGATGAAAACGGCCTAGTGCCGGTCATCGCGCAGGAAGTTGGCAGCAATGCGGTATTGATGTTCGCGTGGATGAATCGCGACGCACTCGCCAAAACGGCAGAATCCGGCGTTGCCGTTTACTGGAGCCGGTCGCGCAAGAAGTTGTGGCGCAAAGGTGAGGAATCCGGCCATACGCAAAAGGTGCACGAAATGCGGCTCGATTGTGACGAGGACGTTATTTTGCTAAAGGTAGAGCAGGTGGGTGGTATTGCCTGCCATACTGGGCGTCACAGTTGCTTCTACCAAAAGTTGGACCAGTGCGAATGGAAAACCGTAGAGCCTGTAATTAAAGACCCGGAAAGTATCTACAAATGAGCGAGATCCTGAATCGATTGGCCGAGATCATCGAGTCGCGCAAGCCAGCAAATGGCGGCGACCCGGAAAAGTCTTACGTAGCGCGCTTGTTTGCCAAGGGGGACGATGCGATCCTGAAGAAAATCGGTGAGGAAGCGACCGAAACCGTGATGGCAGCGAAAGATGCGCGTGTGTCTGGCGACGCCTCCAACGTATTGTATGAATGCGCCGATCTGTGGTTTCACTCGATGATTGCGCTGGCGCAATTTAATCTGACGCCGCAGGATGTGCTGAATGAGCTGGCGCGTCGCGAGGGTATGTCGGGCATCGAGGAAAAAGCGGCGCGCAAGGATGTGTTGCGCGATGCGCAAGAATCGACCAAAAACTGAGAGTCACCATGGACAACTGCCTTTTCTGCAAAATCGTCGCGAAACAAATCCCGGCAGACGTCATGTATGAAGACGATGAATTTCTCGCCTTCAAGGATATTCGCCCAGCCGCGCCGGTGCATTTGCTGCTGATCCCGAAGCAGCATGTATCGACCCTATCCGATTGTGGCGATAGCCATGCGGAGATGCTCGGGAAAATGCTGACGCGTGTGCCGAAACTGGCGGCGGAATATGGCTGCAACGCAAAAATGGGCGCAGACGGCAAATACACCGGCGGCTATAAAACGATGATCCATACCGGCCCGGCAGGCGGGCAGGAAGTGTATCATCTGCATATGCACATCATCGGCACGCCGCGCACCTGATGCAGGTTTAAAACTTCGTGAGCTTGTCGGCTTGCGCCACGAATGATGTGGCAATCACATCGTTAATCTGCTTCTTCGATAAGGAGTGAACATGTTTACTGGTTCTATAAGCATCTGGCACTGGCTGATAGTCCTGATCGTTGTGCTGCTAATTTTTGGCACTAAAAAAATCAGCAATATCGGTGCCGACCTCGGCAAAGCGGTCAAGGGATTCAAGGATGGCTTGAAAGGCGAGGAAGCTAAACCGGCTGCCGATCCCACCGCTGCTACGCAGGACAAAGGCGTGGTCGATGTTGAAGTAAAAGAAAAGCCAAAGAGCTAGGCCTCCCGCTTATCGGGAACGCCAACCGCATGATAGACCTGAGCCTGACTAAACTTGCGCTGATCGGCGTGGTCGCGCTAGTGGTCGTCGGCCCCGAAAAACTCCCAAAAATTGCACGGATGGCAGGCGCACTGTTTGGCCGTGCACAGCGTTACATCAACGATGTCAAATCTGAAGTCAGCCGTGAGATGGCGCTCGATGATTTGCACGATTTAAAGCGGGATGTGCAGGCGGCCGCACAGGATATTCAGAGCAGCCTTAATCCATTGCATACGGCGGTATCGGAAGAGGATGTGCCCGATGCGGCATTCGCTTCGTTCGCCAACAAGGCAAAAATTTTTCGCCGCCAAAAAATGAGCAGGGCATCGGCTCTGGCGCTCATACATCGCCAAGGACATAAAGGCAGGGCGGGCTTGCGTAAGCACGTGGCAAATGGCAAACTATATGGCGAATTTTTCTGATGACAGACCAGGACAAGCTCAGCACGGAACAAGGTTTCATCTCGCATTTGCTTGAGTTGCGCAGCCGTCTTATCCGGGCGTTGCTTGCGCTTATCGTCGTGTTTCTTTGCCTGATGCCATTCACCTCGGCCATTTTTGACCTGCTCGCTGCACCGATGATGAATGCGCTGCCGCAAGGTGCAAAGATGATTGCCACCGGCGTCATCACGCCGTTTATGGTGCCGGTCAAGATCACGCTACTACTGGCCTTCGTACTCACACTACCGTATGTGCTGCATCAGGCGTGGGCCTTTATTGCGCCTGGCTTGTATGCACATGAGAAAAATCTGGTGGTGCCGCTGATTGTGTCGTCATCCATTCTGTTTTTCATCGGGATGGCGTTCTGCTACTTTTTTGTATTTGGCGTCGTATTCCAGTTCATCAACCAGTTTGCGCCGCAAACCGTATCGGTCGCGCCTGACATTGAGAGTTATTACAGTTTTGTGGTGACGATGTTTCTTGCGTTTGGCGTGACCTTCGAAGTGCCGGTGGTGGTGGTGGTGCTGGTGTGGATGGGCTTGGTCACAGTCGAGAAGCTCAAACAAATGCGCCGCTACGTGATCGTCGGCGCCTTTGTCGTTGCGGCGATAGTCACGCCGCCGGACGTGATGAGCCAGTTGCTGCTGGCCATCCCCTTATGTCTGCTGTATGAATTGGGTTTGCTGGCGGCACCGTTTTTCATAAAAACTGCGCGCGAATAATTCTGCTTATTCTTCTGCTTTTACCTTAGGCCGTTTGGCAATCGGCACATTCAGCGTGGTTTCAACTTCTTTGCGTAGCACGGTCATTTTCGCTTTGCTGCCCGGCGCCAGTTGCGCAATGAGGTTGAACAATTCGGTGGTATTCGGTACCGGTGTGCCTTCAATCGCAAGCAGGATGTCACCGGGTTTCATGCCAGCTTTGTCAGCCGGGCCGTTCTTCAGCACGCCCGCGATGATGATGCCATCCTTCTTGTTCAGATTGAAGCTTTCAGCCAGCTCTGGCGTAATTTCCTGTGGCTCTACGCCGATCCAGCCGCGCACCACATAACCGTTGCTGATGATGGCGTCCATCACCGACTTGACGGTCGATACCGGGATCGCGAAACCGATGCCGAGCGAGCCGCCAGTGCGTGAATAAATCGCAGAATTGATGCCCAGCAAGTTGCCGTTGGTATCGACTAGCGCGCCGCCGGAATTGCCTGGGTTGATCGCTGCGTCAGTCTGGATGAAATTTTCGAAGGTATTGATGCCGAGATGCGTGCGGCCCAAGGCGGAGATGATGCCCATCGTCACAGTTTGCCCGACGCCGAAGGGATTGCCGATAGCCAGCACCACATCGCCCACCTTCGATTGTTCGATGCGTCCTAGCGTGATAGCCGGCAAGTTTTTTAAATCAACCTTGATAATCGCCAGATCGGTTTCCGGGTCAGTGCCGACCACCTTTGCTTTGACTTTGCGCCCATCTACCAGCGCAACCTCAATATCGTCGGCAGTGGCAACGACATGGTTATTGGTTAGGATATAGCCATCGGCGCTGACGATCACACCTGAGCCCAGGCTCGACTGCTTTTGCGCGCGGTCAAATTGCTCACCAAAGAATTTTTTGAAGAATGGGTCATCCAGCAAGGGGCTTTTCTGCAGCCTTACTTCCTTGCCGGTATAAATATTCACGACTGCAGGCATCGCTTTTTTTGCCGCATCACGATACGAACCCGGCGTGGGCGTCTCGCTCACGGGCGCTTCCTGCACAGACACAGCTGAAGTCGTGACAGAAAATTTCCGGGGGGCGCCGGTCGATCCGTTGATCCATTCCGGCTTGAGCACCATTACAATGAACCACAGCGCCAAGCCAACGGTAATGGTTTGTGCAAACAATAGCCAAAGACGTCGCATAGGATTATCTAAAAAATGAGCCAGAGATCAGTAGATAGGGACGAGCTTGCCAAATATCTAGAACAAATGCTGGAAATGGCGCGCTTCAAGGATTATTGCCCAAATGGGCTGCAGGTGGAAGGAAAACCGCGCATACAGTTGATCATTAGTGGTGTAACTGCCAGTCTGGCGCTGATCGAGGCGGCGATTGAGCAGCAAGCCGACGCGATTCTGGTGCATCACGGCTATTTCTGGCGCGACGAAAACCCCTGTGTAGTCGGCTACCGCCGCCAGCGCTTGAAAAAATTATTGCAAAATGACATCAACTTGTATGCGGTGCATTTGCCACTGGACCAGCACCCGCTGCTGGGGAACAATGCGCAACTCGCCATTCAGCTTGGCTTGCAGACGGATGGTCGCTTTGGCGAAAACGATCTGGGCTGGCTGGGCACGGCAAGCGACCTATCTATCAAAACCGTGGGTGATTTGGCTGGGCTGGTTGGGCTGAAGTTGGGTCGGCAGCCGCTGGTGATTGGCGATCCGGAGCAGGAGTTGGGGCGGATTGCTTGGTGTACTGGTGCTGCACAAGGCTTTTTGCTGGACGCGGCTAACGCCGGAGCAAGCACTTACATTAGCGGCGAAATTTCGGAACAGACGGTGCATCTGGCGCGCGAGACCGGTGTCGCCTACCTGGTTTGTGGGCATCACGCGACTGAGCGCTATGGTGTTCAAGCATTGGGGGAACAAATCGCCAGAGAGTTTGGCATTCGGCATCAGTTTATTGATATTCCGAACCCGGTGTAAGTTATCTAATTGCTTGAACTGTCCCGAAACATTGTTAGTTTGACCATTAACGCGGCGCGTTATTAGTTGGCCCCAAAACCGGCATTTTGAGTCTTTTTGACGCCCAAAAAGTCAAAAAACAGTGCTATTTTGCCGTAAAAATCACGTTTTATGTGGGGGTATATGCCTTAATCTTTCGGAGAGGCAGATAATATAGGCGGAAGGGATAATGCAAGTGGGAGTATATGAAGGTTGCACGGGTGGCACACTTACGTGCCCACCCATGCGCTGGCTATTTATTTAACGCATCGCGAATTTCACGCAGCAGCAAAACGTCTTCCGGCGTCTTAGCCGCTGGTGGCGGTTCCGCATTGCGCGCTTTGTTGATCAGTCTGACCATCTGGAAAATGATGAAGGCAAGAATTGCGAAGTTGAGCACGATCGTAATGAAGTTGCCATAGGCCAGCACCGAACCGGTCTTCTTTGCTTCGGCCAGCACCAGCTGCGTGCCTTGGTTGTTCAGTGGAATGTAGTAGCCGGTAAAATCCAGCCCACCCAGCATTTTTCCTACCACGGGCATGATGATGTCTTGCACCAGCGAATCGACGATTTTGCCGAAGGCGCCGCCGATAATCACACCGACCGCCAGATCGACCACGCTGCCTTTGATGGCGAAGTCTCTAAACTCCTTAATGATTGCCATGTCATCTCCTCAGAAATATAAAACGGTGACTCGTTTAGCTATAAGGTCAAGTCAAAGCCATATCTAAATACGATTTTGTTGCGGCAACTTTACCTGAAATGCGTTTGAAATGCTTCAAGTGGCGTGCGCTTCCTATTCAGAGGCGCATTCGCTATAATCGCGTGCTACGTAATTGGCGCCCAATTTGCGTTTTTTGACGAATTTTGGCAACTTTGCGCGGCAATACACTGTATTTTTCCGACTACTTTGCAAAAAAGCAGAATAAATTGTCGCTAATGCGACGGCCTGCTTGCAATTGGTGTGCCGAAAAGCGCAGAATGCACCATTCACCCGCTTTTTGCGGGTTTGCGTTTTTGTGTTCCCCGTTTCTCCTTGTTCTATTGTTTAAGGAAGTCCAATCATGATGGTTCTCTATTCAGGCACTACCTGCCCATTTTCGCAACGCTGTCGCATTGTTCTGTTCGAGAAAGGCATGGATTTTGAGATTCGTGATGTTGATCTGTTCAACAAGCCGGAAGATATTTCGGTCATGAACCCTTATGGACAAGTGCCGATTCTGGTGGAGCGCGAGCTGATCTTGTATGAATCCAATATCATCAACGAATACATCGACGAGCGTTTTCCGCACCCGCAGCTGATGCCGGCCGACCCGTTGATGCGCGCGCGCGCACGCCTGATGCTGTTCAATTTTGAACGGGAATTGTTTGCACATGTGCACACGATCGAAAACATGAAAGGTCGCGCAACCGACAAGGCACAGGAAACTGCGCGCAATGAAATTCGTGATCGCATCACTACGTTGGCACCACTGTTCGTCAAGAACAAATACATGCTCGGCGACGAGTTCTCGATGCTGGATGTGGCGATTGCGCCTTTGCTCTGGCGCCTCGACTACTACGGCATTGAGCTGTCAAAAACCGCTGCGCCACTGATGAAATATGCCGAGCGGATTTTTTCACGCCCGGCCTACATTGAAGCACTGACGCCGCCAGAAAAAATCATGCGCCGCTAATCTGCATATCTGACATGCCTGAAATTTCGACCAAACCATATATGTTGCGTGCCATTTTCGAATGGTGCAACGACAATGACTACACACCCTACCTGGCTGTCATGGTGGATGCGGCGACTCAGGTGCCGATGCAGTTCGTGCGGGACGGGAAGATCGTGCTAAACATCAGTTATGGCGCAACCAAGGCGCTTAAAATGGACAATGACTCAGTCCGTTTTAACGCCCGTTTTGGCGGCGTAGCACGTGAAGTGTTTGTGCCGGTTGAAAACGTCATCGCCATTTACGCTAGCGAAAACGGGCAGGGCATGGCATTTGAAGCGCCCACACCCGGCTCGCGCCCCAAGGCGGCTGAACCTGACAGCCCACCTGCGCTCCATTCTGTTACCAGCGAACGCGGTAGCGATATGTCGGTTTCTTCACCCGCGGCACCAGACGATGAACCTGATCCACCAAAACAAGGTGGGAGACCTACCCTCACACGGGTTAAATAAGGTAGAATACGCAGCTTACAAAATGCCGACTTAGCTCATCTGGTAGAGCACCTGATTTGTAATCAGGGGGTGGCGGGTTCAAGTCCTGCAGTCGGCACCAGACAAAACAAAAAGCCCACGCATCTGCGTGGGCTTTTTTTATCTCAGTTGTCATAAATTTTTCTCGTGTAGAAACGCACATAAAACGCACATGATTTGCTACACTTGAATGTAGCCCTTGATTCAAAAAGCGAGCAGCCTCTAGGCAAGCTTGCTCCTACTGGTGCGGCAATACTAAATCGACGAAAACATGACATTCAAAAGCAGCATGGTAATGCTCAGCAATAAGCTGGTCTTGATGAGCCCACTGGGCAAAACGGCTTTTATGGTTGCTACTGATGCTATCGCTTTGCCCTTTTGCATGTTGGCAGCCATGTGGTTGCGCTTGGCTGACTTTGACATTATCCTCAGTTATGGCATCCATCCCTATATTTGGGTGCCATTGGCTACGCTGCTTGTTTTTGGCTTTGCCGGCTTGTATCGGGCTGTGACGCGCTTTATTGACCGGCACCTCCTGACAAAAACTATAATCGGCCTGGCTGCGGTCGTACTGGCTGCCTATGGTGTTTCCTATCTCATCGCAGACAGAAATCTGCCGCGAAATGCCTTGATGATTTATTGGCTGATTGCATTTGCCTATATCGTTACTTCAAGGATCACGGCAAGGCTGATGCTGAGACGGCATACGGGGATAGCGCAACAGGTGAAAGCTAATGTGGCGATCTACGGCGCGGGTGAAGCAGGGATGCAATTGCTGCGTTCGATACGATCAGAAAACAAATTCAACGTTGCCTGTTTTTTTGATGACAAGCGCGAATTAAAAAATCGCAACGTTGCAGGATTGAGGGTTTTCCACACCGAACAGCTGATGGATATAGTCACGCAACTCGGCATCAACCAGATCATTCTTGCCATTCCATCGGCTTCGCCCCAGCGTCGTGGGGAAGTCATGCGGAGTGTAAGCAAGGCTGGCGTTTCCGTCAAAACGCTGAGTAGTTTGATGGAATTGTCCGACCGTGCCATTTCTACCCGCGCGATTCGCGATGTAAAAATCGAAGATTTGTTGGGGCGCCGCCCGGTTCCGCCGATGCGGGAATTGTTTGCCAAATGTGTGCATGGCCAGAGTGTGCTGGTTACCGGTGCGGGCGGCTCAATTGGTAGCGAATTATGCCGACAGATCATGACGCAATCGCCGCGGCAATTACATCTGCTCGACCATTCAGAATTGGCACTGTACACAATCCAGCAAGAGCTGCACTCGCGATTTCCTGATTTGGCCCTGCGGGCGCATCTTGGCTCGGTATGCGATGCACGGTTGGTGGACAGAATTATGCAGGAGGGAAACGTGGACACGGTCTATCACGCCGCTGCTTATAAGCATGTGACGCTGGTAGAGGACAACATGGCTGAAGGCATTCGCAACAATGTCATTGGTGCCCAAGTGATTACTGCGGCTGCAGAAAAGCATCATGTAAAAAACTGTGTACTCATCTCTACCGACAAAGCAGTGCGTCCAACCAGCATCATGGGCGCGAGTAAACGTATCGCAGAAATGGTCTTTCAGGCGGCCGCGTCCGAAGCCAAAAATGGCGGTATCTTTTGTATGGTCCGGTTTGGCAACGTATTGGGGTCATCCGGTTCAGTGGTGCCAATTTTCAGCCAACAAATTGAAAACGGCGGTCCGATCACTGTTACCCACCCGGATGTCACGCGTTATTTCATGACGATTCCGGAGGCAGCCCAGCTGGTGATGCAGGCGGGGGCGATGGCGATAGGGGGCGGTGTCTTTGTTCTGGATATGGGCGATCCTGTCAAGATTCTGGACATGGCCAGGACCATGATAGAACTAGCCGGATTAACAGAAAAAACGGAAGAGTCTGATGGTGATATTGAGATTAAAATCGTCGGTTTGCGCCCCGGAGAAAAACTCTTTGAGGAGTTAATTATTGGAGGGGAGCCTACCGCTAGTGTTCATCCCCGGATAATGACAACCTGGGAGCATTTTCTTGGCCACCAGTTATTGACTCAGCGTATCGACGAGTTAATGATGGCCTGTCGTGAAAATGATTGCGATCGGATTAAATCTGCGATGCGCTTGATTGTGAGTGAATACGCTCCGGACAGTCAGAGAGCATCGGCGCATATTAGCCAGCAGCCCACCATGTCATCTGTGGTGCCGCATTAGGCCAAGAGGGATGAAGCGTCTATTTGACCTCGTTTTGGCATTGGTGACGTTGCCATTGTTGGCGCTGCCGATTGCCGTGGTGGCTGTGGTAGTCAGGCTCAGCTCCAAGGGCCCCATCATCTATTGGTCGGAGCGTGTCGGGCGGGACAACAAACTTTTCAGTATGCCCAAGTTCCGAACGATGCGGTTTGATACGCCGCCAGTTGCAACGCATCTTTTATCCGATCCGGAACAATTTTTAACACCTTGTGGCTCTTTCTTGCGCCAATCCAGCTTGGATGAACTGCCGCAACTCTGGAGTATCATCAAAGGAGAGATGAGTTTTGTCGGTCCCCGTCCTGCTTTGTTTAACCAAGAGGATTTAATCGGATTGCGTACCGCATTCGGGGTGTCACGTCTGCAACCAGGACTTACCGGCTGGGCGCAGATCAACGGGCGGGATGAACTTCCCATTCCCGAAAAGGTAAAGTTGGACGTCGAGTATTTAAACCGTCAATCCTTCATGCTGGATATAAAGATATTGTTTTTGACGTTTCTTAGAGTCATGCGCCGGGATGGCATCACGCATTAATGCCGCTTTCACCTGAGAAATTATTGTCGCCGCCGCTCCCAAGGGCGCGACAGAACGCGTAAAGCTATATCCACACTTACGTCTCTACAACTCATAAAAGCGGCGGCAAAGTCTGTCCCAACCCGCTCCTGAAACACGATACCCTGATTCACGATTCTGGCCATTTCCAGATTCTCGCGCCGTGAGTGCGGTACAGGAACGACTCGCAAGTCCCCATATTCATTTGGCTGGCCCATGGTATACCCCATATCTCATTCTGCTAAATAATTATCTGCGCCTTCGCTGCTCCCTATAAACCATGTCGCGACCTCGAAGTTCAGACACTGTCTGTATTGGACAGTGGATTCAAGGAGTGGTTCCTGATTTACCCGAGTTTTTAGCTGGTGGAGCTAGTCTTGAAGTCAAAGCAATAAATGCCCGATGTTGTTGGCCTGTCGACCTGCTTGCAACGCTTAGGCTCTATTCATTGTGCACCAGTCCAGCTTGGGCACATGTGTGGTAAATCAAACAAGGACAGCACATGGCCGACGGTATGGCCGACCATCTCTTCTATGTTTTTGGGGCGATGATAAAAAGTCGGCATAGGCGGAAAAATGATGCCGCCAGCTTCGGTGACGGCCACCATATTACGCAGATGTATTAAATTGAGTGGCGTTTCCCGCACCATCAATACCAATCGCCGGCGCTCTTTTAGCACGACATCGGCCGCGCGCGCGATCAGGTTGTCGGCCAAGCCGTGGGCAACCGAGGCCAGCGTTTTCATAGAGCAGGGTGCGACTATCATGCCTTCGGTGCGGAAGGAGCCGCTGGCTATCGATGCCCCAATATTATGGACATCGTGTACCACATTCGCCATCTTCCCGATCTCATCGCGCGTCAACCCAAGCTCATGTTGCAGGTTGATCGCCGCGGCGTCGGAAACCAGCAGGTGGGTTTCCATATCCGGCACGGATTGCAGCGCCTGCAGCAGCCGCACACCGACAATTGAGCCGGATGCGCCGCTGATGGCAACAATCAGGCGCTTGGGGCTTGACATGCTTAGGATGAAAGCATGGATTGCAACTCGCCCGATTTATGCATTTCGGTCAAAATATCTGAGCCGCCGATAAATTCGCCCTTGATGAAAATCTGTGGAATGGTTGGCCAGTTCGAATACTCTTTGATGCCCTGACGCACTTCGTCGCTTTCCATCACGTTTACGGTCGCCATGCCTTCAATGCCGCATTCTTTAAGGATGCTCATTGCTGTGCGCGAAAAGCCGCACATCGGCTGTTCGGCAGTGCCCTTCATGAACACCACCACCTCGTGTTGGGTCACGGTTTGTTTAATCCAATCTTGTATTTCGCTCATACTTGCCTTTCAATAATTAGCGGTACAGCTTAATTGTTGATTGTATCGGCTTCGCAGAAAGTCTGCAAAAGCCGATACAAAGCGCGCCAACGACGGCTCAGGCTTCAGCTCTCAGGCGGGTTGGACGCAAAGGAGTGGATGCGCCGATACAGCGTGCGTTCGCTCATGCCGAGTGCTTTGGCCAGCTCCTTGCGACTGCCCTGATACGTGCTCAGCCATTTCTGCAACTCGGCCTCTGCGATCTCGCCGACAGGGCTTGGGGTTCTTCGTGGATGTGACATCGAGGGATTTAACAGATGGCTAGGCAAGATGACATTACCGTCGCACAATAGCGTCGCGCGCTCTAGCAGATTGCGCAGTTCCCGCACGTTGCCGTGGAAGGGGTGTGCCAGCAAATGTTGCAATGCGTCGGGCGACAGCGAAAGGGTGCGTTCGGGCGCGACACGCGACAGCAGGGTTTTCACCAATAAAGGCAGGTCATCCATGCGTTCTCTTAAGGCCGGGACCTTGATGGGGAAGATATTGAGGCGATAGAAAAGATCGGCGCGGAAGCTGCCTGTCTGCACCATTTCCGGTAAGTCGCGGTGGGTGGCAGAAATGACGCGAATATCCGCGCGGCGCAACTCGGTCGAACCCACGCGGCGATAGGAGCCGGTCTCAAGCAAGCGCAACAGTTTGACTTGCATCGACAAAGGGATTTCGCCCACTTCATCAAAAAACAGGGAGCCGCCGCTGGCCGCTTCGACCAATCCCTTCTTACGTGAAATAGCGCCGGTGAACGCGCCACGCTCGTGGCCGAAAAGTTCGCTCTCAAACAGGGATTCCGGGATGCCTGAGCAATCCACCGCAATAAAGGGCGCATGGGCGCGGCGGCTAGCTTGATGGATCGCTTGTGCCGCCAGTTCTTTGCCGGTGCCCGATTCGCCATTCAAGAGCGCAACCGCCTCGGATGGCCCCACCCGCGCCACGAGCGCCAGCATTTCCTGAAAAGTTTTCGCTCGCCCCACTAGGCCATGCTGCTCGGCCAAACCTTTCGCCACATTCACCGGTTCCATTTTTTCGACAAAAGCCACGATTTCACCCTGATCGTCCCGTACCGGCGTCAATTCGATGTTGACGTACTCCTCCCCATGCGGCGTATGGTGCAGATGTAAATCGCGCTCACATTTGCCGGAAACCAGACTCCGTGCCAGCGGGCAGGTTTCGCCCGACTGGTCGCACGGTGCATCATAGTGATGGGATACCTCATAGCAGGTGCGGCCGATCACCGATGCCTGGGTGTCGCAGGAATGCCGAAAAGCGGTATTGACGGCAATGATGCGGTAGTGGCTGTCAAACAGAATATGGGGTTCAGGCTGCACTTCCAGAAAGGATGCGAGTTCAGCAAATGGACGCATGTTTGATCTGCTCCCGTACTCAATATTGATACTGCCAATCATACTGCCACGACTGCCAATATGGCAGTGTTTGTGCGATATATGGCAGTTTTTGGCGAGCCTCATCTAAATATATAGATTGTAACTTATTGAATATAATGGATTTGTATGGAATTAATGCGCTGGCACGATTATTGGGTATAGATACAACAAAAGTAGCGACTGTTAGTCAGAAAGAAGGGTAAAACGCCATTGTTTGTGAAGGGTCAATAACTATCCTGGCAGCAATGCCACCATCCATAGGCAAAATGTCACTTGATGCCTTATTGCCTAACAAGCTTGCGGAGGTACTGATATGGACGTTACCGGAGATCGTTCCTACGAAAGGCACACCGAGTCAACTGAAATCGACGTTACTGGATTGCGTTGTCTGGTGTCCCGCGCCAATGAAATAGTCGGCATGTTCGACATAGCGATGATTTACTTGTCGGGGGTTCCTTACGCGGTATTCGCTTGGGAGCGCCAGTCTAACGGTTGTGAAAAACCGCTGCACATGACTGAACTAGACCCGCGCCTGCTGACGCCCTTGCCCGGATGGGGGGAGATTAGTCATCTCTATCGTGTTCCGGTAAGCGACCCGCGGCCCTTCTCTTAAATCCTTAGCAGAAAACAAAAACGCCAACCGTCTGGTTGGCGTTTTGCTTGATTCTTGGTGGCCCGGGGCGGAATCGAACCACCGACACAAGGATTTTCAATCCTCTGCTCTACCGACTGAGCTACCAGGCCAAGAGGTGCGATTATATTCAAACCAGCCGGAATGCGCAAGGTTTCATGAAGATTCCGCTCAGATAGCCGTTATTTGTCAGACACATCGCCATAAACCCTACGGTCAGGCAGGTCTGTAAAAAGCGATCTGCCAAGGGTGCCAAGTTGGGGTGCGATTGGACTTGCACGCCATTAGCCGTTAGACTCCAAGGTTTTCCGCACTTCCATCCCCAGATTGCCCGTAAGTTTGTCGACTTCGCTTTGCCGTACTACTCGTACTGTCTGCGGCTCGCCTTCGCGTTACAAACAATTTGAAAATGGAACATGAATAATTATGGCAGTCGAACAGGATACCCCGTCAACCAGCAGTGATTCTGCAGCGAAACTGATCGCCAAGGAAGTCGCGCGCCGCCGCACCTTTGGCATCATTTCGCATCCGGATGCGGGCAAGACCACGCTGACCGAAAAATTGCTGCTGTTCTCGGGTGCGATTCAGTTGGCAGGCACGGTCAAGGCTAGGAAGAGTAGCCGCCATGCGACCTCGGACTGGATGGACATTGAAAAGCAGCGTGGCATTTCGGTCGCCAGCTCGGTGATGCAGTTCGAATACCGCGACCACGTGGTGAACCTGCTCGATACGCCGGGCCACCAAGACTTTTCCGAAGACACCTACCGCGTGCTGACCGCAGTCGACTCTGCGTTGATGGTGATCGACGCGGGTAACGGCGTCGAAGAGCAGACCATCAAGCTGCTGAACGTCTGCCGCATGCGTAATACGCCGATCATCACTTTCATGAATAAGGTCGACCGCGAAATCCGCGATCCGCTGGAGTTGCTGGACGAGGTTGAATCGGTGCTGAAGATCCGCTGCGCGCCGATCACCTGGCCGATCGGTATGGGCAAAAGCTTCCGCGGCGTGTACCACCTGATGAATGATGAGGTCATGCTGTTTGAGGCCGGTAGCGAAAAAGCCGACCAGACTTTTGAAATTCTTAAGGGCATCAACAATCCGCGGCTGGACGAAATGTTCCCGCAGGAAATCCAGCAACTACGGAATGAAGTTGAGCTGGTGCATGGCGCATCCAATCCGTTCAATCTGGAAGAGTTCCTTGCGGGTGAATTGACGCCAGTGTTTTTCGGTTCCGCGATCAACAACTTCGGCGTGCGCGAAATTCTGAATGCGCTGCTGGATTGGGCGCAGCCGCCACGCGGCCGCGACGCGACGGTGCGTACGGTAGAGCCGACCGAGACACCGTTTTCCGGCTTTGTGTTCAAAATTCAAGCCAATATGGACCCGGCGCACCGCGACCGCATCGCGTTTTTGCGTGTGTGTTCAGGCCGCTTCGAGCGCGGCATGCGCATTCGCCATTTGCGGCTGGAGCGCGACATCCGTGTATCGAACGTCGTTACCTTCATGGCATCATCGCGCGAGCAGGTCGAAGAAGCTTACGCGGGCGATATTATCGGCTTGCCGAATCACGGCAATCTGCAAATTGGCGACAGTTTTTCCGAAGGCGAACTGCTGCAATTTACCGGCATCCCCTACTTCGCGCCGGATTTCTTCCGCTCGGTGCGCATACGCAATCCGCTGAAAATCAAGCAGTTGCACAAGGGCTTGCAACAGCTCGGCGAAGAAGGCGCAGTGCAAGTATTCAAGCCGGTTCAAGGCGGCGAATTGGTGCTGGGCGCGGTCGGTGTGCTGCAGTTTGAAGTGGTCGCCAGCCGTCTGCTGAACGAATATGGCGTCGATGCGGTATTTGAAGGCACCAGTATCAGCAGCGCGCGCTGGGTCAGTTGCGACGACAAACGTATGCTGGGCGATTTCGAAAAGGCGCTGGGCCACAACGTCGCGTATGACGCGGCCGGCAATCTCGCGTATCTGGCGACCTCAGGCGTCAATTTGCGCCTGACGCAAGAGCGTTGGCCGAAGCTGACTTTCCATACGACGCGGGAGCATGCAGCCAAAGTGGGTGAATCCGAATAATTCCAACCCCAGAGCCCTCTGTGACTTTGTTGACTTCGCCAAGCCGTACTATTTGTACTGTCTTCGGCTCGTCTTCTCGTCACAAATGGCCTGGAAGCTGGAATGCGCCATACTAGGGAGGGTATTATTGCTCCCGCTCGTGCAATATGGCTTTCCGACAAGTTATGGCATATACCCCCTATAAAATCGGCGTTTTTTTAAGATAAATTAGCCTGGTTGTTGGTTTTTCAGGCTCAAAAACAGCCAAAATTCCAGTTTTTGGCACCAACTAATAACGCGCCGCGTTAATAGTCTAACTAACAAGATTGCGGGACAGAGTTTAGCGTAGCGGTACTCTGTCCTCAACCAGTCAAGAAAACCCTTCCCCGATGGGGAATTTTGAAAACGACAGATGGCACTCAAAGCAACGATCTTCAAAGCGGGCCTGCAAATCACGGATATCGACCGCGATTATTATCAGGAGCATGCGCTCACGCTGGCGCGGCATCCGTCGGAAACTGACGAGCGTTTAATGGTGCGGATGCTGGCATTTGCGCGGCAGGCGAATGAGGCGCTGGTGTTCGGCAAAGGTTTGTCCGATCAGGATGAACCGGACCTGTGGCAAAAGGATTTGACCGGCATCATCGAACTCTGGATTGAGGTCGGGCTGCCGGATGAAAAACGTATCCTCAAGGCTTGCGGACGTGCCAGACAGGTGGTCGTTTACAGCTATGGTCACGCCGCAGATGTTTGGTGGAATCAGGTTAGCAGCAAGTTGGAGCGCGCTCGCAACCTGACGGTGATCCGGCTACCGACTGCTAGCACTTTAGAGCTGGCGAAACTGGCGCAACGCAACATGGCGCTGCAATGCTCGGTACAGGATGGCCAGATGATGTGGACTGGCGGCGACGAGCTGGTGCAGATCGAGCCGGTGGTGTTGAAATCGACAGGCCAGTAATCTGCTGTATCGAATAAGTCGGGATTTAGCCCGCACATTAGTCGGTGTGTGCAATTTCACTTGAGCCAAAGCAGGGAACGCAAGCGTCTGACAAATATCAGCATGAGTCAGCTTGCGCTGAGGGCGTAGTGCTCGACAAAATCCAAGGCAGAGACGATGCCATACAGCGTCCCGTTCTCCGATATCAAAACGTGATGAATCTTGTACTTGACCATCAGCTTAGCGACCTCTAAAGCCGGGGTTTCAGGACCCACTGAGATTGGTTTATAGGTGCATAATTCCCAAGCCTTAATAGCCTTCGAATTTTTCTTTTCCGCATGGAAGCGCAGTAAGTCGCGCGAGCTAATGATGTCAAAAACGTCACCATCAGCCCCTATTACAGGCAAGGAAGAAAATTTATGCGCATTAAACAAGGCTTCAACTTTTTCAACCGTATCGTCGGCATCCACGGTCAAGACGGTCTTGGTCATCATGCGAGATATAGCGTTATCCATCATTACCCCCTAATGTTGGAACGATTAATAATACAAGCAATATAAGGCACTACCTAACTGGTAATCTGAAACAACGCTCAGTAAATCACTATGCCAGATAATTCGCAATCGGTAGCGCTCGCTTCATTGTACCCAATGGGCCTCCTGTCTAAAAGCGGGAGCGCTCCCAGAAAATTGGGTGTCGGGATTAATAAAGTGACATATTCAATATGATGCCGGTGGCTATCCCAACAAGTACATAATCGCTACCTGTCTGGACCCAGTGGTGTCCTCGGGGCGGCGCACTCAGGTGATGTCCGCGCCAGTCATCTACAACGTATTGATTGCCGCGATAATCACGAGGCAGCCGCCCTCCCCTGTACATGTCATTTCTTGGGCCTGCACCGCGGGCATAATTGCCATGATTTCCACCATGATCGCCTTGTACACGGATAACTTGATTGTTCGGACGATCGTAATATTGTGCAAATGAAGAAGCGCAAAGCGTCATGCATATGGACATGATGGCAGTAGCTAAGACTTTATGTTTCATATGAGTTCCTTGTAATGGTAAAAAAATAATCTACGTGGCTGCATAAATAAAATCATTGCGAGCCAACAATAAATCGCTTGCGCATCAAGCTTAATTTCAAATGACGCATAGCATTTAAGCTATACCTTCCGCAAGTCACGCTCAGCGCGCCTTCGCACATACCAGCTAAAAGAGCAAAATAAATTTGAAACAGTGCAACTAAGTGCGCTGCCGAACAGACCCTAACATTTGACTTGGCGCAATATGCAAAAATCTGATTGCGTGAAAATCACAACACCCCGCTCTCAAAAATCCTGACCGATCGAGAACATCTTGACGGTATGCAGCTATTGGACAAGGATCCAGATGCCTGATTTTTACTTGGACTTTGACGACCTCTGCGCTGACCGACGTAAAGCAACTGTGCGCCGGATATGCATGCAGAGCATGGTGGCTGGTCTGATATTGGCGCTGTCTGGATGCGGGTTGATAGCACCCAAAGCGACCCCAAATTCCATCGTTGAAGTGCCGGCGAAATGGTCAGCAACTGGTACATCTGCTACGACTAACGCATCTTTATTGGCGCAATGGTGGTTGCGCTTCAACGATCCATTGCTCAGCAGTCTGGCGGCACAGGCTTTGCAAGCCAATACCAGCGTGAATACTGCTCAGGCCGCGTTGCGACAGGCGCGGGCATTGCGAGATGTTGCTGCGGCGGCTCTGTTGCCGCAGGTCGGCGTTTCAGCATCGGCACAGCGCACCACTTCCGGTACCAACAACACGATCACTACCAACGGCAACAGGAACACCTTCCAGGTAGGTTTGGATGCAAGCTGGGAACTCGATATCTTTGGCGCCAATCGGAGTGCATTGAATGCGAGCGAGGCCGCAGCCCAAGCCAGCGCCGCAAGTCTGGGCGATGTGCAGGTGTCGATCGCTGCTGAGGTAGCAATCAACTACATCACGTTGCGCGGGGCGCAAGCGAGACTTGCGATTGCCGAAAATAACTTGGCTAGCCAGCTCGAAACGTTGCAAATCACACAGTGGCGTTTACAAGCGGGTTTAGTCAGTTCGCTGGAGGCCGAACAAGCACGCGCTGCGGCTGAACAAACACGCTCATTGGTGCCAACATTACAGACTAGCATCGAGCAAACCCGTCACGCTCTTGCTGTACTGACCGGCCAGCCACCGGCGACCTTGTCGAGCGTGCTGTCCACAGCCAGTCCAGTGCCACAGGCCGCCGACGATCTGGCGCTTTCCATGCCAGCTGAAACCTTACGTCAGCGGCCTGACGTACGTGCTGCAGAACAGCAGGTGATCGCGGCAATAGCTCGTGTAGCGCAGGCTGATGCAGCAAGGATGCCGAATTTCAAACTAAGTGGTTCGTTGGGCTTGAGCGCATTGACGCTTGGCTCGTTGACTAGTGGTGCTTCGGTCGTCAGCGCCATACTGGCTGGCGTGTCGATGCCAATTTTCGATGGTGGTGCCGGAAGTGCTCAGGTGCGTGCCCAACAGGCTGCGCTGGATCAAGCGCGATTCGCCTACAAGGCAGTAATACTGACAGCGCTGAAGGATGTAGAAAATGCATTGGTTGCGTTGCGCGGCGACCGTGAACGTCTATTGCGTCTGCAACAGGCTGCTGAGGCCGCAGGCAATGCGGCATTGATGGCACGTCAGCGTTATAGCAGCGGCATTGTCGATTTCCAGGTCGTTCTCGAAACCCAACGCACCCAACTTAATACGCAGGACAGCGCGGCTAGCGCCGACATTGATGTCAGCGCCGACCATGTGCGTCTGTATAAGGCATTGGGCGGCGGCTGGCTTCCTGACAATAACAGCGCAACAGGCGCTCCCATCGAAGACACAACCAAGAGTTCAGGATTATGAACACGACACCCACGCCAGAAACAGTTCTGCCGACAACGCGCGATGCAGTTGTGCCTCCCACTCCCGAAGCTGTTACGCCACCTTCTGCAACCTCTGAAAAAACAGACATTGCAGCTTTGCTGGATGAGCCTGCTGCACAGGCTTGGTATCGCCGACCTGTGCTGTGGGGAGGCGGAGCATTGTTATTAATTGTGATCGCCGGCCTATGGTACTGGCAAGCAAGTAAAGCCGCCAATGCTGTGCCGAGTTATAGTACACAGGAAGTGGCACGCGGCAATCTGACGCTCACCGTCACAGCCAATGGCACCTTGCAACCAACTCGCTCCATCAGCATAGGCAGTGAACTCTCTGGCACCGTATTAAAAGTCAACGTCGACGTTAATGACCACATCAAAAAAGGTCAGGTGCTGGTTGAGCTGGATACCGCCAAATTGCGTGATCAGATTCTGCGCTCCAGCGCAACGCTTGCAGCAGCAAAATCAAAAGTGGTACAGACCATTGCAACAGTTAAAGAAGCCAATGCCAATTTGGGCCGACTGCTGGAAGTAGCCCGGTTGTCAGGTGGAAAAGTGCCGTCTAAAGCTGAAATCAGCACTGGCCGCGCTGCACTTGAACGTGCTGTGGCCGACGAAAAGAGCGCTCGCGCTGGCGTCAACGATATGCAGGCAGCACTTTCTACCGACCAAATTAATCTGTCGAAAGCTTCAATTGTCGCGCCTTCCGATGGTGTGGTGTTGACACGAAATGTGGACCCTGGCAATGCGGTTGCCGCCTCGCTGCAAGCCGTAACGCTCTTTACCGTCGCTGAAGACTTGACCAAATTGCGCCTATGGGTCTACGTGGATGAGGCTGATGTTGGCTCTGTTAAAGTAGATCAGGATGCTACTTTCACCGTTAGCGCCTACCTGAGCCGCAACTACCCGGCGCGTATCACCCGCGTGGGTTTCGGCTCGACAATCACCGACAACGTTGTCACCTACCTCACCTACCTTGATGTGGACAATGCCGACCTGAGCCTGCGTCCCGGCATGACGGCTACTGCAACCATCACTGCGACACAGCTCAACGATGTGCTGCTGGTGCCCAATACGGCGTTGCGATTTACGCCGACTGCTGCAAAGGATAACTCGGCGGCTAAGGGCGGCGGCATGCTGTCTAGTCTGACGCCGCGTATGCCTAGAAGTGGCACACGGAAGTCGGCTGCAAGCGGCGCCAGCACCGCCACGGCAAAACAAGTATGGGTGTTGCGCGACGGCGTTCCAGTGGCCGTATCTGTTATACCTGGCATCAGTGACGGCCACATGACGGAGGTCACCGGTGGCGATCTGACCGCTGGCATGCTCGTGATTACTGATCAGAAGTTGGGGGGCGCAAAATGACCGAACCTCTTATCCAATTGCGTGGCATTATCAGACGCTACGGCCGTGGTGCATCTGAGTTGATGGCGCTCAAGGGGATTGACCTCGACATCGCTGCAGGCGAGTTCGTCGCGATCATGGGCCCTAGTGGCTCGGGTAAATCAACGGCGATGAACATCCTTGGTTGCCTCGACACACCAACTGCCGGTCAATATCTGTTCAAGGGCGCACACGTCGAGTCGCTATCACGCGACCAACGTGCGCGTTTGCGGCGGCGCTACTTGGGCTTTGTATTTCAAGGTTTTAACCTGCTGGAGCGCACCTCGGCACAAGAGAACGTGGAGCTGCCGCTGCTATATCGTGGAGACAGTGCCAGCATGCGGCGTATCGCAGCCAGCAAGGCATTGGAGTCGGTCGGCCTCGGCGGATGGGAACACCATACCCCGGGCGAACTCTCCGGCGGCCAGCAGCAACGCGTAGCTATCGCCCGCGCCATTGTCACCGAGCCAGCCGTGGTGCTGGCTGACGAACCGACCGGCAACCTAGACACCCAGCGCAGTCATGAAATCATGGGGTTACTGCTTGCGCTCAACCGTGACCACGGGATAACCGTATTGATGGTTACGCATGAATCTGACATGGCTGCCTATGCGCGGCGCATGGTGCATTTTCTCGATGGCAGGATTGCCAAGGATGTAGTCAATCCCCACCCTATCACTTCAGCACCTGCTGAGCTGACGCCAGCCGACACAACGCCAGCGGAGATCACCTGATGTTATTCAGCGTCTTCATGCTGGCATTGCTCTCGGTACAGCGCAACATGCTGCGCTCGTTCCTGACGATCCTAGGCATTGTGATCGGCGTGAGCGCGGTGATCACAATGGTCACGCTCGGTAATGGCGCAACGGAAGCTATCAAGACACAGATATCGAGTCTGGGCACCAACTTGCTGATGGTGCGACCGGGACAACGTGGTTTCGGCGGTGGTCATGGCGGTGGTGTGCCGCAGTTCACCGAGGCCGATGCCAATGCCATCGCAGCACAAATCGGCGGTGTGGCCGCGGTAGCACCGCAGGGCACGACTAGCGTCACCGTGGTGGCAAACGGTCGTAACTGGGCTACTAACGTCACCGGCAGCAGTAACGCCTGGTTCGAGACCGGCAACTGGAAACTGGCTAGCGGACGCCTCTTCGAAGCCGATGAAGAGCGTGCCGGTGCAGCCGTATGCGTAATTGGCGAGACGGTGCGGCGCGAGATCTATGGTGGCACAGCAGGGCAAACGGGCTTGGGCATGCAACTTCGTGTCAAGCAATTTTCGTGTGATGTGATCGGCATTCTCGCCTCCAAGGGGCAAGGCGGTATGGGTGATCAGGACGACGCCGTGGTGGTGCCATTGCGCACACTTCAACGGCGTGTGACTGGCACGCAAAAGGTTGGTACGCTATTGGTCTCGATGCAGGAAGGTAGCGACAGTGAACCACTCAAGGCCAGCCTGCGCCAACTGCTGCGTGAACGTCGCAAGCTGGCCGAGTCCGATGACGATAATTTCAACATCTTTGATACCCAACAACTTGCTGAGACGCTTGCCGGCACGACCAAGGTACTCACCACGTTGTTAGGTGCAGTGGCTGCCGTGAGCCTGCTGGTGGGCGGTATCGGCATCATGAACATCATGTTGGTGAGCGTGACCGAGCGCACCCGCGAGATCGGCCTGCGTCTGGCTGTGGGGGCGCTTGAAAGCGAGGTGCTGCTGCAATTTCTGATTGAGGCAGTAGTGCTGTCTGCGCTAGGCGGATTAGTGGGCATCGTGATCGCCACTGGTGCGTCGTTCGGATTGTCGCGCCTGATGGAAGTGCCTTTCGCATTCGACCCGTGGATTAACTTAGTGTCGCTGGTGTTTTCGGCTGCAATCGGTGTCGTGTTCGGTTACTTCCCAGCACGCCGCGCTGCGCAGATGGACCCGATCGAAGCATTGCGGCACGAATAAATACAAGCCTTGGTATAACAGTTTTCACACTTCACCCCAGATTGCGTTCAGTGAGGCTAGTGCCGCCATCCCCGCCGTCTCGGTGCGCAGCACCCGCTCACCGAGCGACAGCAGCAGCGCACCGTGCGCGACGGCAAGTTGTTCTTCCTGTTCCGTAAAGCCGCCTTCTGGTCCGATCATCAGCGTCACCGCTTGCGGCGGCTGGCTCAGCGCCCAGTTCGACAGTGTTTGCGTGGCGCGTGGGCTGAACAGAATGTGTGCTTGTGCATCTGTCTGCGCGAGCCATTGCTTGAAATCTATCAGCGGTTCCAGTTGCGCCAAGCGGTTGCGGCCGCATTGTTCTGTGGCGGCGGTGACGATGGCTTGCCAGTGCCCGTGGCGCTTTTCAGCGCGTTCGGCGGACAGGCGTACCACACAACGTTGCGCTGCCAGCGGCTGAATGACTGCGGCACCGAGCTCAACCGCCTTTTCGACGATCCAGTCCATCTTTGTGCCTTCCGGCAGCGCTTGCGCGAGCGTAACTGCAAACGGCAGTTCAACTTCGCGTGGGGAAAAGACGCCAACGAGGGCGCTGGCGCGTTTTTTTTCTATTGCTGTTAGCGTCGCCGCATATTCGCCGCCTTCGCCATTGAACAAGGTGATGCTGTCGCCTTCATTCAGGCGTACGACATGTACATGGTGCGTGACGAGGTCGGGTAGCGGGACGATGGTGCCGGTGGCAAGGGACTGTGGGCAATAAAAACGTGGCATGGGCGGCGTCTACCTAACGTCGGGTTGATGATTGTCAGAGGGGAAGACTTAAAATTTTGTTTGAATCATGGAATTCAGCATTGCTTGGCAGAAAAACTGCTAAGTCCTCATCCCCCAATTTTAGCTTCAGACCTGCCTCTCTGGTGTAAAATATCGTGCTTACAACATCAAGTCCATGAGTACCTAGCTACTCATCGTTATTCGAACGGGCCCTTATGACTACCACGCTCCCCACCACGAAAATGGCCAATGCGATCCGCGCGCTGGCAATGGATGCAGTTCAAAAAGCCAATTCCGGCCACCCAGGCATGCCGATGGGTATGGCAGAAATCGCTGTTGCGCTGTGGGGCAAACATTTGCGCCACAATCCAACGAATCCTAAATGGGCCAACCGCGACCGTTTTGTGCTGTCCAACGGGCATGGCTCGATGTTGTTGTATGCGCTGCTGCACCTGACCGGCTATGACTTGCCGATGGAAGAGCTGAAGAATTTCCGCCAGATGCATTCGAAGACGCCGGGCCACCCGGAATCGAACATGACGCCGGGCGTTGAAACCACGACTGGCCCGCTGGGTCAGGGCATTTCAAACGCAGTAGGCATGGCGCTGGCGGAGAAGTTGCTGGCAGCAGAATTCAATAAACCGAATTTTGATCTGATCGATCATTACACATACACCTTCCTCGGCGACGGTTGCATGATGGAAGGTATTTCGCATGAATCTTGTGCGCTGGCCGGAACCTGGAAGCTGAACAAGCTGATCGCGCTGTACGACGACAACGGTATTTCGATTGATGGTCATGTTGACGGCTGGTTTACCGACGATACGCCGAAGCGTTTTGAAGCCTATGGCTGGAACGTGTTTCGTGCGGTCGATGGCCACAGTGTTGACGCAGTGGATGCGGCGATTGCTTTGGCTAAAAAATCCGACAAACCGACACTGATCTGCTGTAAGACCGTGATTGGCCAAGGGTCGCCACATATGGCGGGTACGCACAACGTGCATGGCGCGCCGCTGGGCGACAAGGAAATCGCCGCTGTGCGCGAAGCCATCGGCTGGCCGTATGCACCGTTCGAGATTCCGGCTGACGTGTATACCGCATGGGATGCCAAAGCCACTGGCCGCGCGGCGCAGGGCGACTGGGATGCACTGTTCCACGCCTACCAAGAACGTTATCCGCTGGATGCGGCCGAACTGGTACGCCGCATGAAGGGCGAATTGCCGCAAGATTTCAGCGCAGTGGTGAAAGCCTACATCGCGACCTGTAACGAAAAGCAGGAAACTATCGCGACCCGCAAGGCGAGCCAGAATGCGATTCAGGCATTTGCGCCCTCGCTGCCGGAATTCCTTGGTGGTTCGGCCGACTTGACTGGCTCGAACCTGACCAACTGGAAGGAATGCGTCACAGTAGGCCCTAACCAACCGGGCAACTACATCAGCTATGGCGTGCGCGAATTTGGCATGAGCGCGATCATGAACGGCGTGGCGCTACATGGCGGCTACATCCCGTTTGGCGCGACCTTCCTGACCTTCTCCGATTACAGCCGCAACGCGATCCGCATGGCTGCGCTGATGCAACTGCGCACACTGTTTGTGTTCACGCATGACTCAATCGGTCTCGGCGAAGACGGCCCGACGCACCAATCGGTCGAGCATATTTCGAGCATGCGTTTGATCCCCAATCTGGACAACTGGCGTCCGTGCGACACGGTCGAATCGGCTGTCGCGTGGACCCATGCGGTGCGTCGCCACAACGGCCCATCGACGCTGATTTTCTCGCGTCAGAACTTACCGTTCATGGCACGTAATGACGAACAAGTTGCGAATATTAATCGCGGCGGCTACGTGTTGCGCGATGCGCCGGACGCGAAAGTGATTTTGATTGGCACCGGCTCGGAAGTGGAGCTGGCGGTCAAGGCTGCCGAGCAGTTGGCACGAGAAGGTATTGCCGCGCGCGTGGTGTCGATGCCGTCGACTGACGTGTATGACCGTCAGGATGCCGCGTACAAGGCGAGCGTGCTGACCAAAGGCGTGCCGCGAGTTGCAGTCGAGGCTGGCGTAACTGATTTCTGGCGTAAATATGTTGGGCTGGAAGGCGATGTGGTCGGTATCGACACCTTCGGCGAGTCTGCACCGGCCGGCGTCTTGTTTAAATATTTCGACATCACGATCGAGCATGTGGTTGCGGCGGCCAAGGGTGTTATCAGTCCTTGCTGCGGCGGCTGTTGCAGCTAATGTTTTACTCCTTTCCTGCAAGAGGAAAGGGCCTCAGAAAGACAATCGATTTTAGAAGCGTAATTATTCGTTCAATCCAGGAGCAAATAGCATGACTATCCGTGTAGCAATCAACGGTTATGGCCGCATCGGCCGCAACATTCTGCGCGCCCACTATGAAGGCGGCAAAACCCATGACATTGAGATCGTTGCCATCAACGATCTCGGCGACGCCAATACCAATGCGCATTTGACGCAATACGATACCGCGCATGGCAAATTCCCCGGTACCGTATCGGTCGATGGCGATTGCATGGTGGTCAATGGCGATCGCATCCGCGTGCTGGCCAACCGCAACCCGGCTGAATTGCCGTGGGGCGAACTGGGCATTGATGTGGTGCTCGAATGCACTGGCTTTTTCACCACCAAAGAGCGCGCTTCTGCCCATCTGAAAGGCGGCGCCAAGAAAGTCATCATCTCCGCACCGGGTGGCAAGGACGTTGATGCGACGGTTGTGTTCGGCGTCAACGACGGCGTGCTCAAGGCATCGGATACCGTTATTTCGAACGCATCCTGCACCACCAACTGCCTCGCGCCGGTCGCGAAGCCGTTGAATGACAAGATCGGCATCGTCACCGGCTTGATGACCACGATTCATGCGTACACCAACGATCAAGTGCTGACCGACGTGTACCACGAAGATCTGCGTCGCGCCCGTTCTGCCACGATGAGCATGATCCCGACCCGTACCGGCGCTGCCGCGGCGGTTGGTCTGGTGCTGCCGGAGCTGAACGGCAAACTCGACGGTTTTGCGATGCGCGTACCAACCATCAACGTGTCGGTGGTTGATCTGACTTTCACCGCTGCCCGTGCGACCACGGTCGACGAAGTCAACGCGATCATGAAAGAAGCATCGATGAACTCGAAGAACGGCATTCTCGGTTACAACACTGCGCCGCTGGTCTCGGTCGATTTTAACCACAATCCGGCTTCCAGCACTTTCGATGCGACCCAAACCCGCGTCAACGGAACGCTGGTCAAGATCCTCGCATGGTATGACAATGAGTGGGGTTTCTCGAACCGGATGCTGGACACGACGGTGGCATTGATGAGCGCGAAGTAATCCGGTATTCAGGGGCAGAAGTTTTTTCGTGGTGTGGTTCCGCGTAAATTACTCTGACCCCAGAGTACACACCAACAAAAATGCTCCGCATGCGGGGCATTTTTGTTTTAGCGCATCAAATCAGTGCCGAGTTTCGGAATCCTCAATACCTATGCTGGCAATCAGTCTGCGGTGGAGCTGGTAGCGTTCATCTTCGTCGGCATCCAGCAACCGCTTCACATATTGCTCCGATACGGTCGTGTATTTCCGGCGGTCGGAACGCATGTTGACGGTACGCCAGCCCATGCTGGTCAGCCATGCCCATTGTTCGTTGGTGATCGGGTTGAGCAGCCGCATTCTCAGGGATAACATCACAATATTGCTGCCGACAGGCGGCTTTGAGCTCGGCGGTGGCAGTTGGCGTTCTTTGCGGACGCGAAAAACGTTGCGTAAATCGTCTATCAATTTCATGTCGGCCAACCCCAAAAAAAGTATCACTTACATAATAATTTGTGTGCGGTGAATTTACCAAGTTTTTGCATTCTGGCGGCGCCTGTCGGTTATCCGAACGCTACAGCTTGCCGCTCAGAACTAATAACGCGTCGCGTTATTAGTTGGGTTAAAAATAGCCCTGAAGAGCCTATTTTAATATCAAATATGTAATAAATTGGCTAAAAATAGCGCATTTATGTCCGACCAACGCCTGTTTTTGAGGGAGTATGCGGCCTTTTCGGCTGGATAGCCTTTTAGTACGAGCGGAGGAGATAATACAGGTGGTGGTATATTGTATTTTGCTGGTGTCAGCTCGCAGTATGCAGCTGCTTCATCGCGATGTCGAACTTGCCCTCGCACAGCAGCGGTATTGCATCCAGACTTTTGGCAATGGCTTCGTCAATCAGCGTTTGCTCTTCCTTGCGCGGGCGGTGCAGCACGTAGTCGATCACTGGCGACTTCAAGCCTTGTTCGCGGGGGTGGCCGATGCCGATGCGCAGGCGCCAGAAGTCCTGTGTACCGAGTGCTGCGGCGATATCTTTTAAGCCATTGTGCCCGCCGGTAGAGCCACCTTTTTTGATTTTTGCGACGCCAGGCGGTAGGTCGAGTTCGTCATGCACTACCAGCACTTCATCCGGCGCAATCTTGAAGAAGTGCGCCAGCGCACCGACGGCACGGCCAGACAAATTCATGAAGGTTTGCGGCTCTAGCAGCCAGACATCGACGCCGGCGATGCAGGCTTTGGCCGTAAACGCTTGAAACCGCGTTTCGCGCTGCAGGCGGCAGCCGGGCAGCGTATTGGCGAGGTTGTCCACCAGCCAGAATCCAGAATTGTGGCGGGTTTGTTCGTATTCAGGACCCGGATTGCCGAGGCCGACGATGAGGCGAATGGACATGGTGTGAAAGTGGCGAAAAGACGGATTATCCTATACGCCCCAGACGATGTCTTGCCCTTTTTTATGCGCGAGCACTAGCATTTCCAGCAGCGGATAAGTGCGTGCGGTAAAGCTGACAGGTTCAGGGGTGACCGGTTGGTATTTATCCCTGCCACCCAGCGCGTCGTTTTCCTCAAGCATTTTAGCTTCACGCTCGGCGCGATCATGCGCTTCCTGATCCTTGCGGCGCGCCAGCTCTGCTTCAAGCTTGGCGATGGCCTCGCCGGTCTCGGCGGCCGTGATGATGCCTTGCTTGAACTCTTTGCCCAGCAATTCCAGAATAGGTTTGGCGTTTTCCTCGTACATATAGATGTCGCCCGCAACCTTGGATTTGAATACAACTAACATGGTCTCTCCATATTTTGGTTAATGTTCGCGCAGCGCACGACGGTACTGGATTGCTTCGGCAATATGCGTCTGCCCGACCTTAGCCGCACCGGCCAGATCAGAAATCGTGCGTGCCAGCTTCAATACCCGATGATACGCCCGTGCCGACCAGTTTAGTCGCGTCATTGCGCTGCGTAATAGCTGTTCCCCAGCTGTATCTGGTTGGCAATGGCGGTCTATTTCTTTGGTCGTCAGCAGGTTATTGGCCTTGTCCTGGCGTGTCTGCTGCACAGAAAATGCGCGTTCAACCCGATCGGCAATCGCGGCGGATGATTCACCAGTGGCTTGCGTCATCAATTCATCCTGCGCCAGCGCACCGACCTGAATCTGCATGTCGATGCGGTCGAGCAAGGGGCCGGAAATACGGTCCTGATAACGAGCAATTATGTCCGGCGTGCAGTGGCATTTGCCGGAATGATGACCCAGAAAGCCGCAAGGGCAGGGATTCATCGCCGCAATCAGCTGGAAGCGCGCCGGAAAGTCGGCTTGCCGTGCCGCGCGCGAGATCGTGATGCGACCGGACTCCAACGGTTCGCGCAGGACTTCAAGTACTTTGCGCTCGAATTGGGGTAATTCATCCAGAAATAGGACGCCGTAATGCGCGAGTGAAATCTCTCCCGGGCGGGGTGAACCGCCACCACCGACCAGCGCAACACCAGACGCAGTATGGTGCGGCGATCGATAGGGACGGGCTTTCCAGCGGCTGATGTGAAACCCGCCTGTGAGCGATTGTACCGCTGCTGATTCCAGCGCCTCTTCATCAGTCATCGGTGGCAAAATGCCAGCAAAGCGCGACGCCAGCATGGTTTTGCCGGTGCCCGGCGGGCCAACCATCAGCATGCTGTGATCTAATACACCCATGGTTAATTGTAACGAATAGATAGCATGAAGCCACTATACAAGTGTTTGTATTAAAGACAAACAAGTGACTGGGCAGCTTTTGATCGAGTCCGGCTTCAATTAAGGAACCGCATCAAAAAGAGGTCGGTACTTTTCGGCTACTCTAGGACTTGCTTGTTCGATGGCCACTCTAAATTCACTTTTTGCTTGGTTGATGCGACGTACATCACGCATTCTCATTGCATCAACTATATTCCGAAGCTTGTCTGAGCAATTTATCTCATCAATTGATTTGAATTCCATAGATGAATCCCCTCCCCAAAGGTTGCCATATAAACATCTAAGAATATTCCTGAAAAGAAATATGTGCTTTGATTTTTCTCAACCTGACAGCTGCTATTCAAGTCCTGCCATGCTGTGATTTGAATCGCCACGGGACTTCGTAGCGACTTCTGGCAGTTTCCTATTCGGTAATTGCGAATGCTGGTAGGGAGTTAATGCGTCAGCACGCTGTGACCGCCGGCGGCAGCGATTTCCAGTGCCCGCTTGGTTTGCTGTTGCCCCTTCACGTCAGCAAAATCCAGATAGGTAGGCTGAGCCCGTTCGGTGGCAGGTATATGGCGCGATAGCCTTGATTCAGAGTCACTAGCCGCAAAGTGGGCGCAAACTTGCAATAAGGAATCAGCAGGCAGGATGGTGGCATTAGCGACTAGCGCAGCTTCATCAGCGCTGCTGCGCGGCAAGATAAATGCGCGTTGCTTTCCGCCATTGGCGCTGTCTTTATGCATCGCATATGTCATCGCAAGTGCGCCACGGATCGGGCGCAACTCACCTGACAGCGACAGTTCCCCGGCAAATTCATATTGGTCCAGCGTGTCAGCCGGGATCTGGCCGGAGGCGGCGAGGATGCCGAGCGCAATCGGCAAATCAAAACGTCCTGATTCTTTCGGCAGATCGGCTGGTGCGAGATTGACGGTGATACGCCGCGCCGGAAATTCAAAGCGGGAGTTTTGCAGCGCTGCACGCACACGATCACGCGATTCCTTGACCTCGGCCTCCGGCAAACCGACAATCGTTAGACTGGGGAGGCCATTGGCAAGATGCACCTCAACAGTGACTTCTGGTGCCTGCATGCCGGCTAGGGCGCGGCTCTTCAAAATTGCCAAGCTCATCTAATCCCTCGTTCTATGATTCAATTTCATTCGGCTGCCATCACGTTTCAGTTGGTGGTCTTGGTGAAAACATACTCGATGATTTTCTCATCCGCTGTGTGGTCATTCGCCTATTCTAATGAAGATGTCGACTAATAGCGCGAAATAAAGAAGTAAAGGCACATAACTTCGCTAATCATGCGCATATTTACATAGATAAACCTATATATGCCGCCTTTGAAACTGCTATATTATTGCCGTAGGCAAATTTTACGTAGGATGTCTTAAAGACCCGACAGCACCCTGTTATGACTTTTACTTAATGGTGTTTTTTGATATTCCTGTGAGAGTCTATGCAACCCGAACGCCAGCAACTTATACGTACATTGTTCGATGAGTATATCGAGATGTATGCATCGCGTGACGAGCGCCTGACACCGCGTTTCAGCGATAATTTCAGCGGCTATACCGGCGGCGGCGATTTTCTTGTCAAGGACAGGGATGCATGGGTAAAAATTACCAGACAGGATTTTTCGCAAGTGCCGGGGCGCATCCGCATCGAAATGCTGGACCTTTCAATGCAGGATGTCAGCGCCGATGTAGTGATAGCTACTGGTTTTTTTCGCATTCATCTCCCTATTCCAGACCATATCTTGTCGCGGGAGACTGCGCGACTGACACTTGTTTTTCGGCGCGAAACTGGGGATTGGAAGATTGTATACAGCGGCATCTCCATTCCGTACCACCTAGTCCAAGACGGCGAGGTTTATCCGATTAAGGGCTTGGAAGACCGCAATCGTGAATTAGAGTCGTTGGTGGATAGGCGTACGCAGGCGTTAAAGGATGCGAATGACAAGCTGGAGGCCCTTAGCAACACTGACGGTCTAACCGGGATCGCCAACCGGCGTTATTTTGACCACATGCTCATGCGCGAATGGAATCGTGCGCAACGTGCTGAGTTACCCATCTCTCTGGTTATGCTGGATGTGGACCGTTTCAAGCACTATAACGACCAGTATGGACATTTGGCTGGTGACGCCTGTTTGCAGGCGCTAGCCAGCGCATTGACCCAGACAGCAAGGCGAGCCGGTGATTGTGTTGCCCGGTTTGGTGGCGAAGAGTTTGTTGTGCTGCTACCGGAAACAGACGGGCCAGACGCTTTAAAAATTGCGCAACGGATCCAACATGAGGTCTGGTCGCTGTCACTTCCGCACGCTGAAATGCCGCTCGGCATAATCACCATCAGCCTTGGCGTGGCCAGCATAATGCCTTCAAATCAGTATAGCCCCGAAGAGTTAGTGCGGCAGGCAGACTTGGCGCTTTATCGCGCCAAAAATGCGGGACGCAATTCCCTGCAATCGACGATTACTGATTCTGGCGGCAGTACTATTGAAGCACCTCTATCGTGACCTCGGGCGCAGACATGCCCGCCAGCTCCGACTTTTGAGGATGTCAAGGCTCATTGACTATTGCAGCGCTTGCGGTGGCTGTGACGATTTGAGCTGAGCTTCCAATTCAATCACTCGCTTTTCCAGTGCATCCAGGCGCTCACGTATGCGCGAGAGTAGTAGCGTCTGCGCATCGAATTCTTCGCGCGTCACCAGATCCAGACGGGAAAAACCTTGCGTCAGCATGGACCGGACATTTTTTTCTAGGTCTTTGGCGGGCGAGGTTTCAAGTATCTGGTTAATTTTTGATTGAATTTCGTCAAAAAATTGCTTTGGTTCCATAAACACTCCTTAAGCACGCACTATTTTGATGCGACGAAAACAGTCTATCCAGTTTGGTGCGTATTGTGTAAACAAGCGATTTTCTGGTGCACTAGAAAATGACAATAGGGATCATATAACGCTCAGCGCACGCAGTGGTATAAAAATAGTTTCTATCAAGCATTGTGCCGTCAACGTGCACTTGTACCACCATAAGATTTTACGGCGTAGACCAAGGCGAAAATACGCTGGCACGACTCCTGCTTATTAAGGGTGGGACGTGCTTCAAACAATTGAATAATAAAATTACCGCATTAAGAGGAAAAGACATGAAAAAATTAATACTCACCGTCGTTATTACTGCCACCTTTACCGCAGGCTTCGCTCAGGCGCAAGACGTCAAACCTGTACCAGCAGCAGAAGTAAAAGCTGAAGAAAAAAAGCCGGACAATGAGTTCACCTTTAACATTGGCGCAGCCAGCGAATACCGTTATCGCGGCATTTCGCAGTCCCGCATGGACCCAGCAATACAGGGTGGAGCCGATTACGTCAACAACCCGACTGGCTTTTACGTTGGAACCTGGGCGTCTTCCATCAAGTGGATCAAAGATGCTGGTGGTAACGGGAATGCAGAAATTGACGTCTATGCGGGCAAGAAAGGCGATATCGGAAAAGGCTTTGGTTATGACGTCGGGGCTCTGACCTATGTCTATCCTTCCAATCACCTGCCAACGAGCGCCAATACAACTGAAATCTACGGCAAGCTGACTTATGGCATCGCCTACGCCAAATATTCACATTCGCTGACGAACCTGTTCGGTTTTGCAGACAGCAAGAATAGCGGCTATCTGGATCTTGGCGCCGATATCGACCTTGGCAGCGGTTACACACTGAATTTGCACGGCGGTCACCAGTGGGTTCACGGTGTTAACTCTCCTTATAGCTATAGCGACTACAAGGTTGGGGTAAGCAAACAGTTCTTTGGCGTGGACTTCAGCCTGGCAGCCATCGGAACCGATGCCGACAAGACTTTGTATGTCACGCCGTCTGGTAAATTTACCGGACGTGCAGCAGCCGTCCTTACCGCCACCAAAACTTTCTAATCGAGGCGAACATATGAAAATGATTACTGCCATTATCAAGCCATTCAAGCTTGATGAAGTGCGCGAAGCACTTTCCGGGGTTGGCGTGACGGGTGTCACTGTGACCGAAGTCAAGGGTTTCGGTCGCCAGAAAGGCCATACCGAACTGTATCGCGGTGCAGAATACGTGGTTGATTTTCTGCCCAAGACCAAGATCGAAGCAGCCGTGGATGACGACATCGTCGAGCTCACGATCGAGGCCATTATCAAGGCTGCACGTACCGGCAAGATCGGCGATGGCAAGATTTTCGTCTCCGACCTGCAGCAAGTAGTGCGCATCAGAACCGGTGAATCCGGTAGCGAAGCAATCTAGGAGAATGTAAATGAATAAATTTTTAGCAAGCTTGGTAGGCATGGTGGCTTTGATGTTTGCCCTAGGATTTTCAGCGCCTGTATTAGCAGCAGATGCGTCTTCTGCTCCTTCCGCATCGGCGGTCGCTTCAGCACCGGCATCTGCCGCTGCTTCCACTACGACTGAAGCGCAACCAGCCGTTGCTGCAACTATCCCGAATAAAGGCGATACCTCCTGGGTTTTGACCTCAACTGTCCTCGTGATCTTGATGAGTATCCCGGGTTTGGCTTTGTTCTACGGCGGCTTGGTGCGCTCGAAGAACATGCTATCGGTGTTGATGCAGATATTCTCGATTTTCTCCATGATTATTGTGTTGTGGTGCATTTACGGTTACTCCCTGGCATTTACAGAAGGTGGCAGCTTCATCGGATCGTTTGACCGGGTATTTCTGAAAGGTATCTGGGATCCGGTTGCGGCTTCGTTCACGACTGCAGCGACATTTAGCAAAGGCGTGGTGATTCCTGAGTTCGCGTATGTTGTGTTTCAGGGTGCATTCGCAGCTATTACCTGTGGCCTGATTGTTGGTGCATTTGCCGAACGTGCAAAATTCTCTGCCGTCATGCTGTTCATGGTGATCTGGTTTACGTTCTCCTACCTGCCAGTTGCGCACATGGTCTGGTTCTGGACAGGTCCGGATGCGATCAAGGATGCGGCAACGCTGGCAACAGAAACCGCTAAAGCCGGCTTCCTGTTCCAAAAAGGCGCGCTGGACTTCGCTGGCGGCACGGTCGTTCACATCAATGCCGCTATTGCAGGCTTGATTGGTGCGATCATGATTGGCAAACGTGTCGGTTACGGCAAGGATTCAATGGCGCCACATTCACTGACAATGACGATGATAGGCGCGTCGCTGCTGTGGGTAGGCTGGTTCGGCTTCAATGCTGGTTCGGCACTGGAAGCGAATGATGTAGCTGCGTTGGCATTCATCAATACGCTGCTGGCAACCGCTGCAGCAACGATGTCATGGATCTTCGGTGAGTGGATCATGAAGGGCAAACCATCGATGTTAGGCGCTGCTTCTGGCTCCCTGGCTGGCTTGGTCGCCATTACACCGGCAAGTGGTTTTGCTGGTCCGACGGGTTCCTTGATCATTGGGTTGCTGGCTGGTGTGATCTGCCTGTGGGGTGTGACCGGTCTGAAGCGCATGATTGGTGCAGATGACTCGCTCGATGTATTCGGCGTGCATGGCGTTGGCGGTATCTTGGGTGCTTTGCTGACCGGTGTGTTTGCTGCACCGTCACTCGGCGGCCAAGGTATCTTTGACTACGTTACCAACAAGATGTCGACAGATGTTTATTCGATCGCAGGGCAAGTTTGGGTGCAGGCACAGGCCGTCGGTATAACCATCATCTGGTCTGCAGTGGTTTCGGTCATCGCCTACAAGTTGGTCGATTTCATCATCGGATTGCGTGTTCCTGAAGAGGAAGAGCGCGAAGGCCTGGATCTCACTAGCCATGGCGAATCAGCCTACCATCCGTAATTAACGATTTTTCATGCTGTAATCCCTAGCCCGTGTCAGCGGGCCTTACAAGGCGCCTCGAAAGGGGCGCCTTTTTTATTGAGGCCTCCATATAGATGTGGCCGGCACCTTGACAAATGGAAATCAAGCCATATTTTAATCAGAGTTTCCTCAATTCCGCCGATACCCGCTAAAATTCATAATTAGGCGCATGATTGATCCGGCCGCACAATAATAAAAGGATTTTATGGTTCCCCATCTTGTTACCGCTTTGAATGGCCCTTTGCTCGAGCTGGAAAAGAAAATACTCGACGCGACACCGGCGATTGAACGCTGGTTCCGTCTGGAATGGCAGGATCACACGCCGCCGTTTTATTGTTCAGTTGATTTGCGCAATGCTGGCTTCAAGCTGGCACCAGTTGATACCAACCTGTTCCCGGGGGGATTTAATAATCTGGCGTACGAGATGTTGCCGTTGGCAGTACAGGCTGCGATGGCTGCCATCGAGAAATATTGTCCTAATGCTAAAAATCTGCTGCTGATCCCGGAGAGTCACACACGAAATACGTTTTACCTGCAAAACGTAGAGCGCTTGATCAAGATATTCCGCCAGACGGGCTTGAATGTGCGGCTGGGGTCATTGTCGCCTGACATCAAGGAGCCGACGCCGGTGACATTACCTGACGGCTCTACATTATTGCTGGAACCCTTGGTGCGTTCGCGCAATGGACGCCGACTCGGACTGAAGGACTTTGATCCCTGCACCATTTTGTTGAATAATGACTTGAGTGGTGGCATACCGCCAATTCTGGAAAATATCCACGAGCAAACTCTGTTGCCACCGCTGCAGGCGGGTTGGGCCATACGTCGCAAGAGCAACCATTTTGCTGCGTATGACGATGTGGCAAGGCGTTTTTCACGTTTGCTCGGCGTTGATCCGTGGATGCTGAACCCGTACTTTGAAAAATGTGGACAAGTCAATTTCGCCGAACGTACTGGTGAGGAGTGTCTTGCTGCAGCAGTCAATACGGTACTCACCAAGATACGCAGGAAATACAAGGAATACAAAATCAACGAGACGCCTTTTGTTGTGGTCAAGGCAGATGCTGGCACCTACGGCATGGGCATCATGACCGTAACCGATGCCAGCGAAATTACTAATCTGAATCGAAAACAACGCAACAAAATGTCGGTCGTCAAGGATGGACTGCAAGTCAGTGATGTCATCATTCAGGAAGGCGTGCATTCGTTTGAGCGCATCAATGACGCAGTTGCCGAACCCGTGGTGTACATGATGGACCGTTATGTTGTTGGTGGTTTCTACCGCGTTCACGCCGAGCGAGATATCAACGAGAACCTGAATGCGCCAGGCGCACATTTCGTGCCGCTGGCGTTTGCGCAGCAACATGCACTGCCTGACATGAAAGCGCTGCCTGGCACAGCTGCACCCAACCGTTTCTACATGTATGGCGTGGTAGCGCGCCTAGCCTTGCTGGCGGCATCGCTGGAAATGGAAAAAACCAACCCGAATCCTGAAGAGTTTTGATGAAACTCGCTTTTCTTGCCGATCCTCTGGACGACTTCAAAGTCTGGAAAGATTCGACCTTCGCGATGATGGTCGAGGCAGCTAAACGCGGCCATGAAGTCTATGCGTTCGAGCAAAAGGATATGGCGATGGAGAATGGTGCCATCGTTGCGAATATATCGCGGATCAAGCTGACCGGCGATGAGGTCAACTGGTATCGCGCAGATGCGCCGCTGGCGCAGCCGCTGACGGCGTTTGATGCGATCGTCAAACGCAAGGATCCGCCGTTTGACATGGAATATGTGTACGCGACTTATCTGCTGGAACTGGCAGAGTTGCAGGGTGCACGCGTGTTCAACAAGCCGGGTGCGATCCGCAGTCACAATGAGAAACTGGCGATTGCGCAATTTCCACAATTCATCGCACCAACGCTGGTCGCTAGCGATGAAGGCAGAATCCGCACGTTTCATGCGACACATCGAGACATCATCCTGAAGCCGCTGGATGGTATGGGGGGCGCAGGTGTGTTCCGCGTAAAGGAAGACGGCTTGAACTTGGGCGCCATTATTGAAACGCTGACCGCAAATGGTGCGCACACTATTATGGCTCAGCGGTATATTCCGGAAATAGCGATGGGCGACAAGCGCATCCTGCTGATAGGCGGCGAAGTCGTGCCCTTTGCGCTGGCGCGCATTCCGCAGGCTGGAGAGGTGCGCGGCAATCTTGCTGCGGGTGGTACGGGAGTGGCACAAGCGCTTTCTGCGCGTGACCGCGAAATTGCCGAGACGCTTGCGCCCATTCTGTTTAAGCGCGGATTGCTGTTGGTGGGCCTGGACGTTATCGGCGACTGCCTGACTGAAATCAATGTCACCAGCCCAACCTGCTTCCAGGAAATCACGCAGCAAACCGGCTTTAATGTGGCGGGATTGTTCATTGATGCTCTCGAAAAATCGATTTGAGCAGAACGAGTACAATGCAGACTTCAAGCCGCAGTGCATTTTGCGGAAAGGCATATTTTTCATTGAATTTTCTATCAGGATTCGCAGCGATTCAGGTCTGCAGCTGGCAGGGTTGACTTGGTCTACACGGTAAAAATGGTTGGTATTCTGCTTATTACACACGCCCCTCTTGGCAATGCCTTCATGGCAACTGCTGCACATATGTACGCCGGACCGCTGGAACGGGTAGAGGCGATTGACGTCATGGCGGATCAGGATCCGTTCGAAGTCAATGTGCTTGCGATGGAAGCCATTGCGCGTCTGGATGATGGTGCTGGCGTGCTGGTGATGACCGATATGATGGGTGGTACGCCATCGAATTGCTGCCACATGCTAACGGCAGTTGGCCATGTGGAAGTTATTGCCGGCGTCAATTTGCCCATGTTGCTGCGTGCCCTGACTTATCGTGAGAACGATCTTGAGACCGTGGTGGAAAAGGCGATCTCCGGCGCTAAGACCGGCGCAGTAAAAATGGATCACTGTTGATGTTGCTCCCGCGCAGCGGGCAGCGGCACGCGAGCAGCATCAAATAACATTAGAGACAGGAAAGAATGGCAAGCCTCGAAATTGAAATCACTAACAAGCTGGGTTTGCATGCGCGTGCTTCGGCAAAGTTGACACAACTGGCGGCAAAATTCAAAAGCGAAGTGTGGATGACGCGCAATCATCAGCGTATCAATGCAAAATCCATCATGGGCGTGATGATGCTGGCTGCAGGCAAGGGCGCAAAAGTAGTGTTGGAGGTAAACGGCGAGGATGAAGCGGCATGCCTGTCCGAGCTGGCAGCGCTGATAAACGATAAATTTGGAGAAGGCGAGTAATTCCAAATTATCCATGAATGGAATTGCACGGACAATGGGTAAAATACACATGGCTTCTTTCACACTTCACGGCATTCCAGTCTCGCGTGGGATTGCGATTGGCAGGGCGCACATCATTGCGCCAGCGGCGCTGGATGTGCAGCATTACCTGATTCCGCAGGAGCAGGTGGAAGCGGAAGTTCGCCGTCTGGAAGATGCGATTACCACGGTCCACAAGGAACTGGAAGCTATCTGGTCCGACTTGCCCAAGGATGTGCCCGCCGAATTGGGCGCCTTCCTGGATGTCCACGGGATGATCCTGTCCGACCCCTTGATCTCTGAAGCGCCGCTAGACATTATTCGACAGCGACGGTACAACGCCGAGTGGGCATTGGTGACGCAGATCGACGAATTGAGCGCGCAGTTTGAAGAAATTGAAGAACCTTATTTGCGCGAACGTAAGGCAGACATTCAGCAGATTGCCGAGCGCGTACTGAAAGTGCTGACCGGCAGCGCCAAGCCTTTGATCAGGCCAGCCAGCGATGATCCGGAGCAGGCGCACATGATTGTGGTGGCGCACGATATTTCTCCGGCGGACATGCTGCAGTTTCGTGACCATACCTTTAGCGGTTTCCTGACGGATCAAGGCGGGCAGAATTCGCATGCAGCAATCGTTGCGCGTAGCCTCGATATTCCTGCTGTGGTTGGCATGGCGCACGCGTCCGGTTTGATCGAGCAGGATGATTGGGTCGTCATTGATGGCGATGCGGGTGTGGTGGTAGTTGATCCGTCGCCACTGGTGCTTGACTATTATCGGGCGCGTCAAGCCACTTTGCAGCGCGCCCGCAAAAAGCTGAAAAAGCTGAAAAAGACCCCAGCCATTACCGCAGATGGCGTCCCCATCACCTTGCTGGCAAATATTGAATTTCCCGAAGACTGTACGGCAGCGCTGGATATGGGCGCTGATGGTGTTGGCTTGTTCCGCTCAGAGTTTTTGTTCATGGGGCGTCCTGCAGGCGTGAGCAAAACACCGTCCGAGGAAGAGCAGTTTGAATCCTACAAAAAAGCAGTGCTAGCCATGAAAGGACGACCGGTTACGATCCGCACGCTCGACATCGGCGCAGACAAGCAGATCGATCCGGATGAACATACCGCACTCAACCCAGCCTTGGGCTTGCGGGCTATCCGTTACTGCCTGGCCGAACCGAAACTGTTTCTGACGCAGTTGCGCGCCATTCTGCGCGCTTCAGCGTTTGGCAAGGTCAAGCTGCTGATACCGATGCTGGCACATGTGTTCGAAATTGATCAGTCGCTTGCGATGATAGAGCAAGCCAAAGCGCAGTTGCGGGCAGCAGGGAAAAAATTCGATGCTGATATCAAAGTGGGCGCGATGATTGAGATTCCGGCAGCGGTTCTGTCTTTGCCGATGTTTATCAGTCGCCTGGATTTCCTGTCGATCGGCACCAATGACCTGATTCAATATGCGCTGGCTATTGATCGTGGCGACCATGAGGTGGCACACCTCTACAACCCGCTGCATCCGGCTGTATTGACGATGCTGTCCATGACGCTTCGAGCTGGAGAAAAAACCGGAACGCCTGTTTCAATGTGCGGAGAAATTGCGGGCGATGCAAAGTTGACGCGACTGCTGCTGGGCATGGGCTTGCGAGAATTTTCCATGCATCCGTCGCAACTGCTGTCGGTGAAGCAGGAGGTCCTCAATTGCGATTTGCAGAAAATCGCATCACGCACTAAAAGAATCCTGAATCTGTTTGAGCCTGCGCTGATAGAGCATGAGGTGCAGCAGTTGCAACTCATGTAAGCGCAGAGATGGTGGGTATCCATCCCCAATCCGGTTTGTTTGTTGTACAATAAGTTGCGCCGATTTGAACTGAATCAGCTTGCGGGCGCAGGGGTTTTCCCGAATAAATACGGCTAAAGCGCGCTTGTAAACTAAGCCCGATTGGCCAACCGCTTTCGGGCTTTTGTATTTTTTGGCACTTAGGATAACGCGTCGAAAGCGTGTGTCCCTGTTGAACAGAAATCAGACACATCATGGCTTCCATTGGTATTGTTTCAGCACAGTCGATGCAATTTGCCGCACCTTTGTCGCTGCAAAGTGGGGCAACTATTTCCGACTATACGCTGGTATATGAAACATACGGCGAGCTGAATGCAGACAAATCCAATGCCGTTCTGGTATGCCATGCGCTGAATGCGTCGCATCACGTTGCCGGCGCTTATGCTGACCAACCCAATAAATTCGGCTGGTGGGAAAACATGGTTGGGCCGGGAAAGGCATTAGATACGGATCGCTTTTTTGTGATTGGCGTCAATAATCTTGGATCGTGTTTTGGTTCGACTGGCCCGATGCATATTAACCACGACACCGGCCAACCGTATGGTGCTGACTTTCCGGTGGTTACGGTCGAGGATTGGGTCCATTCCCAGGCTTTACTCGCCGATGTGTTGGGCATCACCCAGTTTGCAGCAGTGATGGGCGGTTCTCTTGGTGGCATGCAGGCGCTGGCATGGAGCATGTTGTATCCAGATCGTTTGCGGCATTGTGTCGTGATTGCATCTACCGATAAATTATCCGCACAGAATATTGCATTTAACGATGTCGCACGACAGGCGATTTTGACCGATCCTGATTTTCATGGCGGCAATTATTATGCATATGGGGTCGTGCCGAAACGCGGTCTGCGGGTTGCGCGCATGATAGGTCATATTACTTATCTGTCGAATGACGTGATGGCAGAAAAATTCGGTCGCGATCTTCGTACCGGCAAATACCAGTTTGATTTTGGAGTCGACTTTGAAATTGAATCCTATCTGCGTTATCAGGGTGAAAAATTCTCCGAGTATTTCGACGCGAATACCTACCTGCTGATCACGAAAGCACTGGATTATTTTGATCCTGCCGCAAGTTTTGGCGGTGACCTGACGCAAGCATTGGCTAATACCAAAGCAAAATTTCTGTTGGCGTCATTTACTACGGACTGGCGTTTTTCTCCTGAATGCAGCAGAACGGTCGTGCAGGCGCTGATCAACAACAAGCGTGATGTGACGTATGCTGAAATTGATGCACAGCATGGCCACGACGCATTTCTGCTGGAAGATCCGCGATATCACAAGCTGGTAAGTGCGTACTACGATCGCGTGTGGGATGAAATTCAAAACGGGAGGGGTAAATGAGCTCGCATGATTCTACCAACCTGCGCGCTGATTTGGCTTTTATCTCTAGATGGGTCAGTGAAAAAGCCCATGTGCTGGATGTTGGCTGTGGTGATGGAGTGATGCTCGATTACCTGGAGTCGAGCAAACACTGTACGGGTTATGGCATTGAAATTGCCGATGACAAAGTACTTGCCAGCACGCAGCGTGGCATTAATGTGATCCAGCTTGACATGGAAAAGGGGTTGGATCTGTTTCCTGATGCTGCGTTTGATACGGTTCTCTGTCTGTCTTCCTTGCAGATGATGAAAAATGTTGAGGGCTTATTGCGCGACATTGCCCGCGTCGGTCGTGAAGCGATCGTATCCTTCCCTAATTTTGCTTACTGGCCGCACCGCCTGTCGCTCTTGTGCGGTCGTATGCCGGTGTCGAAGGCACTGCCGCACGACTGGTACAACACACCGAATGTCCGCTGTGCCACGATTAGCGATTTTTCCGATCTCGCGAATAAGGTTGGCTTGCAGGTACTGGAATGTGTCGCGCTACAGGAGGGCAAGCCGGTATCTTTCCTACCCAATCTGCGCGGTACCCTGGCGGTATTCAGGCTCCGGAAATAAGCCTCCGATTACGGGCGCAGCATACAGATGACATCTCCCGCATCACGTTGGCACAGCGCTTTGAACCGACGCACTTTGATCTGTGTGTTTCTTGGTTTTAGCTCCGGCTTGCCCCTGTTCATTCTTTTGAGCTTGTTGCAGGCATGGTTGGCAAAGCTGGGTCTGGACGTCAAGTCACTTGGCTTGTTCGCGCTGGTCATGTTCCCGTACACATGGAAATTCCTTTGGTCGCCCTTGATGGACCGCTATCGTTTTGGCAGTCTTGGGAGAAGGCGAGGCTGGATGGCCGCAACGCAAATTGCGCTATTCCTGACGATAGGTGCGATGGGCTGGCTCGATCCACAAACCGAATTGCTGGCGGTTGCATTTATGGCGTCGTTGATCGCATTCCTTTCCGCCAGCCAGGATATTGTGATCGACGCTTATCGGCGCGAGCTGCTACCGGATAGTGAGCAAGGGTGGGGTAGTGCCATTCACGTCAATGCTTACAAGGCTGCCGGCATGGTGCCGGGTGCGCTGTCCCTGATCCTGGCTGACATGATGTCGTGGCAAGCTGTTTTCTGGATCACTGCTGCCTTCATGCTGCCTGGGCTGATTTGTACCTTGCTGATCAAGGAGCCGGAAATATACGGCAAACCGCCTGCCAATATTCGCGAAGCCGTAGTCCTGCCATTTTCCGAATTTCTCGCACGTGATGGCTGGAAAAGTGCGTTGTTTATTTTAGGATTTATATTCTTCTACAAGCTCGGCGATAGCCTGGCAACGGCGCTGGCAACCAAGTTTTACCTTGACCTCGGGTTTTCTATGACCCAGATAGGCATGGTTGCGAAAACAACTGGATTTTGGGCGAGTATTGTAGGTGGATTGATTGGCGGCATCTGGATGTTCAAGCTAGGCATCAACCGCGCTTTATGGGTTTTCGGTGTCATTCAGGCGATTGCCATCTTAGGGTTCTCATGGCTGGCTCAGGATGGCGCCAATACGCTGTTGCTGGCTGCGGTGATCGGGTTTGAAGCCTTCGGTGTTGGTCTGGGCACGGCTGCTTTTGTCGCCTATATTGCCAGAACTACCGACCCGCGCTACAGTGCCACGCAGTTTGCGCTGTTCACCAGTCTGTCTGCTGTGCCGCGTACATTTATCAATGCTTCTGCCGGGTACATCGTTGATCAGACTGGATGGTTTGTCTTTTTCAACCTCTGTTTTGTGCTGGCTATACCGGGGATGCTGATGTTGATAAAAATCGCGCCATGGAGGGAAGCATGACAACTTCGATCTGTATTTATTATCTGTTCTAGGAGAAGAAAGATATGAGCTACCAGTTTTTGGAAATGCCCGACCAGCATGGCTATTTTGGTGAATATGGCGGCCAGATCATCCCGCCAGAGCTGAAAGTCATCATGGACCAGATCAGTGTTGCCTACGAGGCGGTTCGCCAAACGGCGGCATTTCAGGATGAGTTGCAGGATCTGTATGCGAATTATGTCGGCCGCCCTAGCCCGATTTTTTTTGCCAAACGCTTGACAGCCCGCCAAGACGGCGCGCGCATCTTCCTGAAGCGCGAAGACCTGAATCACACTGGTGCGCACAAGATCAACCACTGCCTCGGTCAAGCTCTGCTGGCGAAATACATGGGAAAAACCAAGGTTCTGGCGGAAACGGGTGCTGGCCAGCATGGTGTGGCACTTGCCACTGCGTGTGCGCTGGTCGGCATTCCGTGTGAAATTCACATGGGCGAAGTTGATGTCAAGAAGGAGCATCCGAATGTCAGCAAGATGAAAATTCTTGGTTGCAAGCTTGTGCCGGTATCGCGCGGCACAAAAACGCTGAAGGATGCGGTGGACAGTGCGTTCGAAGAATACATGAAAGACCCGGTCAATTTTCTGTACGCGATAGGTTCAGTTGTGGGGCCACACCCGTTCCCGAAAATGGTACGCGATTTTCAGAGTATCGTTGGCAAGGAAGCTCGTGCACAATTTTTGGCGCGTGAGGGCAAGCTACCGGATATCGTTACCGCCTGCGTCGGTGGCGGATCAAACGCAATCGGCATGTTTACTGAATTTTTGCCGGATGAATCAGTCAAGCTGGTTGGTGTCGAACCAGCGGGAAAGGGTTTGGATACGCCGGACCACGCTGCCACGATGACTTTGGGTACCAAGGGTGCGATCCATGGCTTCAAGTGCTACACCTTGCAGGATGCGCATGGCGAGCCATTGCCGGTGCATTCGATCGCCTCTGGTCTGGATTATCCTGGCGTCGGTCCGCAGCATTGTTACTTGAAGGATATCGGTCGCGTGCAGTATGAGGCGATTACTGACGATGAATGCCTCGATGCCTTTATTACGCTATCGCAGGTCGAGGGGATTATTCCGGCGCTAGAAAGTTCGCATGCGGTTGCATATGCAATGAAAATTGCGAAAACGCTGCCGCCAGAAACCACAATTTTAGTTAATCTGTCCGGTCGTGGTGACAAGGATACGGATTTTGTGATTGAACGACTGTCTTTGTAAGGCTTGAGTGCGTTGGGTTAGCCTCTCCGGCCAACCCAACGCATACTAATACCCCAAATTATTTGGTCAGCACCTGGCGCAGGACTGCTGCCAGTTCATCTGCGGCGAATTTTGCTACATAGCCATCCGCACCTACGCTTCTGACGTGCGCTTCATTGGCGCTACCTGTCAACGAAGAGTGAATCACGACTGGAATACCGGAAAAGCGGCTGTCTTGCTTGATATTCCGTGTCAAGGTAAAGCCATCCATTTCCGGCATTTCCAGATCGGTCAACACTAGCGCTACCTTGTCTTGAGCGGTCTTGCCTTCAGCTGCTGCAGTGTTGGAAATTTGCAGTAGTTTTTCCCACGCTTCCTTCCCGGTTTTGGTCATGATAAAAGGCAGGCCCATCGACTCAAGGCCTTGTTCAATCAGTGTGCGTGCGACCATCGAATCATCCGCTGCCAGAATGACCGTACCCGGCTTCAAGATCACCGCCTCGCCGACTGACTTGAGATTGACATCGGGGACGTCTGCGGGAGATATCTTGCGCAAGATAGTTTCCACATCCAGTACCTGCACTAGGCGATTGCTGTCTATGTCCGTATCGAGGCGGGCAATGCTTGTTACCATGCCATTGGCTACACTCGTCTCTGCCGGCAGCACCTGATTCCAATCCAGTCGTACGATATCTTCTACCGCTTCCACGGCGAAAGCCTGAGCTGTGCGCGCAAACTCTGTCACCAACATGATGTTCAAGCCGGTCTTTGGGGTGCACCCGACGACAGACGGTAAATCAATCACGGGAATAATCTGCCCCCGGATATTCACCACGCCCATCATGTGCGGAATGGAACCTGCAATCGCCGTCACAGCAGGCATCGCGACAATCTCGCGAACCTTGAACACGTTGATGCCAAATAATTCTGAACGGTCGCCACTGGGATCGCCGCCCAACCTGAACAGCAGCAATTCAAACTTATTGGTTCCAGTCAGATTAGTGCGTTCATCTACTTCCTGCTGTATAGTTTTTTTGTCCATCATCGACAATCCCTCTCTATTATCTTTGGATTATATGGCCGTGAAAATTAAAAAGCTTGCTGTTTGGAAAATATTGCATTGAGTAATGCAAAGTGACATGGCATTTTATCCAAGAAAACTTAAAAGTGTTTCAATGAGGCAACACAATGCTGGGGTTTTCAAATGTGCTTGGTGTAAATCTCTCTATTATTTGAAGAAATAATGGGATGGTTAATTGAACCTTTGATGGTAATTAAAACCCATTTAAATGCAGGTAAGAAATACCGCATTTGGAGAGAAATTTAAAATTACCTTATTAATTCAGTATGTTACGTGCTGGCACACTTCTCGCAATGAAAAGGTAGAGTTCAACTAAATTTTCTACAAGGAGCGCCTCATGTTTTGTGTCCAATGTGAACATACTATTCGTACCCCACAAGGAAACGGTTGCAGCTATGCCCAAGGCATGTGCGGCAAGACGGCCGAAGTTTCTGATTTACAGGATATGCTGGTCCATCTGCTGCAAGCAGTGTCCCTGTACGCTCAGGCGGCGCGCAAGGTTGGCATTATTGATGCAGAAGTCGACGAATATGTGCCACAGGCATTTTTCGCAACGCTGACGAATGTAAATTTCGACCCGGATCGCATTATTGCCTTCAGCGAGCGCGCCGAGGCGTTCCGTAACATCCTTAAAACCAAATATGAAGCGGCATGCAAGGCGCAAGGCATTACCCCTGCCAAACTGCCAGCAGCGGCCGAATACCAGTTGCCAAGCGCCAAGGCAGTGATGTTAAGTGATTCCTTGCAGTTCGCACTCAACCGTCAAAAGAAAGAAGTTGGCGAAGATGTCATTGGTTTACGTCTGTTGTGCTTGTATGGATTGAAAGGTGCTGCCGCTTACATGGAGCATGCGCGTGTATTGGGTCAAACTGACGTGGAAGTCGCGAGCAAATATCACGACATCATGTCGTTTCTCGCGTTAGACCCGACTGATCTTGGTGCATTGTTTCAGTGCTCGATGGATATTGGCCACCTCAACTATAAGATCATGGAGATGCTGGATACAGGCGAGACGGGCACATTCGGTCATCCGGATCCTGTGCGCGTGAATATGCGTCCGGTGGCGGGTAAAGCCATTCTGGTGTCAGGCCATGACTACCATGATCTGGCGTTGATTCTGCAGCAGACCGAAGGGCGTGACATCAACGTCTACACGCACGGCGAAATGCTGCCGGCGCACGCTTACCCAGCTTTCAAAAAATATAAGCACCTGGTCGGCAACTACGGCACGGCATGGCAGAATCAGCAAAAAGAATTTGCTGCATTCCCGGGCTCTATCGTGATGACATCGAACTGCATCATCAATCCAAATGTTGGCCAGTATGGCGCGCGTATTTTCACTCGCAGCATCGTCGGTTGGCCTGGCGTTACGCACATAGAGGGCAGTGACTTTAGCGAGGTGATTGACACCGCTCTGGCGATGCCTGGTTTTGAAAAGTCAGAAGAGCCGCATTACACCACCACCGGCTTCGCGCGCAACGCATTGATGCAGGCAGCACCGGCGGTAATCGAGCAAGTCAAAGCGGGCAACATCAAACATTTCTTTTTGATCGGCGGCTGTGACGGCGACAAGAGCGAGCGCACTTACTTCACCGATCTGGCGAAATCTGTGCCGGATGACAGTGTTATCCTGACGCTAGCGTGCGGCAAGTTCCGCTTCAACGATCTGGAATTTGGCGACATCAACGGCATTCCGCGTTTTATCGACATTGGACAGTGCAATGACACCTACTCGGCCATTCAGCTTGCATTGGCACTGGCTGATGCATTTGGGTGCGGCGTGAACGAATTGCCGCTGTCTTTGGTTCTGTCCTGGTTTGAGCAAAAAGCCATTGTCGTATTGTTGACCTTGCTGGCGCTGGGCATCAAAGATATCCGTGTAGGCCCGACCGCGCCAGGTTTCCTGACGCCAAATTTGGTCGGCATACTCAACGAGCAATTTGGCTTGAAGCTGATTACGACAGTCGAGCAGGATATGCAGGACATGTTGCAAGCAGCCTAATAATTGCAAGCCGGGTGCTACAACGCCCGGTACTTACGTTTCACCTTAATGAGCTAGCCATGAATGTTATTAACCCTTTGCAACTCCCTGTCTGGCAAGGCGGGGAGGCGCGCTGCATAGCACGTCGCGATGAAACGCACGATAGCGCCAGTTTTACGCTGGCATCCGACACGCCAACGCGCTTTGATTTCAAGCCGGGGCAATTCGTCACTATCGGTGTTGAAATTGAAGGGACGCGGCATTACCGCGCCTATTCAATCTCATCCTCCGCTTCGCAAATTGATGCAATCACGATTACTGTCAGGCGTTTGCCTGGCGGAGTGGTCTCGAACTATCTGCTGGATAATTTGCAGGCGGGTGGACGCCTAGAAGTCGGCGTCACTGCGGGCGAATTTTATCTGTCTGAACAAGATATCGCCGACAAGCTGGTAATGCTATCTGCTGGCAGCGGTGTAACGCCGGTGATGGCGATGGCACGCTGGGTTCTGGAGCGTCATCCCGATGCCGATATTCATTTCATCTTAAGTGCTCGCAGTGAGCAGGATATTATCTTCCGTGATGAATTGCTGGCGATGCAGGAGCAGCATCCGCATTTCCGACTTGATCTGTTTCTGGACAATGCTGAAGGTCAGCCTGACCGCCATGCGGGATTCCTGACGCCGGAAAGGCTGGAAGCACTGCTGACGGATGCAGCAAATAGCCTTTATTTCCTGTGCGGTAACCAGCCTTACATGGATATGATCGAAAACTGGTACGATGCGCGCAGTTTGCCACGTGAGCGCTTCCATAAGGAAAGCTTCAAGCCGGAAGCGCAGCCGGATGCAGAAGGCAGTGACAAGGTGTTTGAGCTGTCCGTGCCAAGCTTTGGCAAGACCGCCAGTATCCGCGACGGCCAGGCACTGCTCGATGTGCTGGAAGCTGAAGGCATTCCTGTCATTGGCGCATGTCGCTCCGGAGTATGTGGTTCGTGCAAGTGCCGGCTGGTGGAAGGCGAGGTCGAGCGGGTCAGTACCGCCACGCTCACAGAGGATGATATCGAAGCCGGTTTTGTGCTTGCGTGTAGCACGCGCGCGCGCAGTTCGCTAACGGTCGAGCTGATGTGACTATTGTTAATAATGACGCTGATAAAGCGTCATACTCACATCGTACTTAAATAGTGTACATACAATTACGAATAGAATCTGATGAAGAATTATTTAAAAAGATTTCGGGGATCCCGCGAACATAAATCCCCACCCCGCAGACCATGGAGTGAAATTGGCTGGTCTTGGCTGGCTTCTTTTCTGGGAATCTCTGCGGTGTACTTGATAAACGATTACATGAATCTTGCCGAGGTCGATAATTTATATTTGATCGGTTCATTCGGCGCGACTGCCGTCCTGATTTACGGTGCGCCGTCGGGTGATTTATCACAGCCACGTAATCTTGTTGGCGGCCATATGGTATCGGCACTATGTGGCGTATTGATGCAAAAAATGCTTCCCGGAAATATTCTTCTAGCTGGTGCGCTGGCGGTGTCGCTCGCGATCGTCATGATGCACATTACGCGCACTTTGCATCCTCCTGGAGGGGCAACGGCTTTAATTGCAGTAATTGGTGGACCTAAAATACATGACATCGGATTCGGCTATCTTTATTCGCCGGTGCTGGTCGGTGCGTTGATCATGCTGGCGGTCGCATTGATCGTGAACAATCTGTCTGCCAATCCGCATCGCCACTATCCCAAATACTGGTTATGATCTATCGATGCTTGGGGCTAGAGCAAGTTAATATTTTAAATAATATTTAAAATATTAACTTGCAATAAAAACTCGATGTAAATGCCGCATCACTTAACGGCTTAGGCAATAAAACGCCCCAGAATAAGTAATATGCTACTGGGGGTATATGCAAAAATCTTACTGTTGGACACGTGCCATAAAGGTCAATGTTTAATACTCCAAGATATGTATGGGTTTGCTCAAAGCCCAGCAATACCAAATCCGCCTCAAAGTTGAGAATTAATATCATCTGCGTGAGTTGACTGACAGTGAAAAAATGCATGTTTTGTACTCTGCACGAAATTTTTAACTGTGTTTTAATGACTCATCAGTCAACGCCAAGCGCTTCATCATTCTTAGCAAATGCAGTCGGGGTTGCAGGCGATTGATTTGTATCCTGAATTTTTCAAAATACGTTTCATAATATTCAAGCGGTATAACCGTGATGTGAATGCCATTCCCCACGAAGGAATTTTGCGACCACATCGCATTATCACAACTCAAGGAGAAAAAATGTCGTCTATCATCAATACAGAAATCAAGCCTTTCAAAGCAACCGCCTTTCACAATGGCCAGTTTGTACCTGTCTCCGACGCTGACATGAAGGGAAAATGGTCTGTCGTATTTTTCTATCCAGCCGACTTCACTTTTGTGTGTCCAACCGAGTTGGGCGATCTGGCTGACCACTACGCCGAACTGCAAAAGATGGGCGTCGAAGTATATTCAGTCTCTACCGATACGCATTTCACGCACAAGGCATGGCACGACACATCCGACACGATCAAAAAAATCAAATACCCAATGGTCGGCGATCCAACCGGCATCATCTCGCGTAATTTTGGCGTGATGATCGAAGACGCTGGCCTGGCTGATCGCGGCACCTTTGTGATCGACCCTGAAGGCAAGGTTCAGATTGTCGAAATCAATGCTGGCGGTATCGGCCGCGACGCTTCCGAATTGCTGCGCAAGGTCAAGGCAGCGCAATACGTTGCATCGCACCCTGGTGAAGTTTGCCCGGCTAAGTGGAATGAAGGCGATGCTACCTTGTCGCCATCACTAGAACTGGTTGGCAAGATTTAACGCTACAATCAGACACTAGGCCGGGCAGCAATTTCATGCTGCCCAAATTAAGGTGCCTGGGCAGTTCTGTCCAGGCATTTTTCGCATATAAATTAAGGAAAAAGCGAGCACACCATGCTGGATGCAAATACGAAGGCGCAGTTAAAGGGCTACCTTGAAAAGGTAAAGCAAGCTGTCGAAATCGTTGCCTATGTCGATGATGGCGACAAATCCCGCGAAATGGTGTCGCTGCTGCTGGACATAGTCGAACTCTCCGATCTCGTGACGCTGACAGAGCGCCGTGATCCTTCGGAGCGAACGCCATCATTTGCAATTACCCGCGTGGGCGGCAATGTCGGCATCCGCTTTGCCGGCATTCCAATGGGGCATGAATTCACCTCGCTGGTATTGGCTTTGTTGCAGACTGGCGGCCACCCGCCCAAGGTCGAGCCGGAAGTGATCGAGCAGATACGTGCATTAAAAGGCCCCTTCAATTTTGAAACCTACATCTCGCTGACCTGCCAGAATTGCCCTGAAGTGATCCAGTCACTGAACCTGATGGCTGCGGTCAATCCGGCCATTACCAGCGTGATGATAGATGGTGGTTTGTATCTGGATGAAGTCAAAGAGCGCCGCATCATGGCGGTGCCTACCGTTTTCCTGAATGGTGAGCTGTTCGGGCAAGGGCGCATGACCGTATCCGAAATTCTCGCGAAACTCGATACCGGATCAGCGGATCGTGAAGCGGAAAAAATCGCTGCCAAGGAGCCGTTTGACGTGCTGGTAATCGGCGGCGGCCCGGCCGGTTCTGCTGCTGCTATTTATGCGGCGCGTAAAGGCATCCGCACCGGCGTGGTGGCCGAGCGTTTTGGCGGGCAAGTCCTGGATACGATGGCAATCGAGAATTTCATTTCGGTGCAGGAGACGGAGGGCCCGAAGCTGGCTGCTGCGCTCGAAAACCATGTGAAAAGTTACGAGGTGGACATCATGAACCTGCAGCGCGCTGAGGCGCTGGTGCCGGGTGAACTGATCGAAATCAAACTGGCCAACGGCGCATCACTGAAAAGCAAAACCGTCATTCTTGCCCCCGGCGCACGCTGGCGCGAGATGAATGTCCCGGGCGAACAGGAATACCGGGGCAAAGGCGTGGCATATTGCCCGCACTGTGATGGCCCGCTGTTCAAGGGCAAGCGCGTGGCAGTGATCGGTGGCGGTAACTCTGGTGTGGAAGCGGCGATTGATCTGGCCGGCATCGTCAGCCACGTCATGCTGCTGGAATTTGATACGCAATTGCGGGCTGATGCGGTGCTGCAGAAAAAGCTGTTCAGCCTGCCGAATGTGACGGTTGAAACGCAGGCGATGACGACTGAAGTAACAGGTGATGGTAACAAGTTGAATGGCATCACTTACAAGGATAGAGCGACCGATGCGATTCACCATGTTGAGCTTGACGGTGTCTTTGTGCAGATCGGTTTGACGCCGAGTACCGCTTGGCTGAAGGGTTCGGTCGAACTCACCAAATTTGGCGAAATCATTGTTGACAGTCACGGCCGTACCTCGGTGCCGGGCGTGTTTGCTGCGGGCGACGCCAGCACTGCGCCATTCAAGCAAATCATCATTGCAATGGGTGATGGCGCCAAAGCGGCGCTGAGCGCATTCGAGCACATGATACGCAATTAAGCTTCAAAAAATTTCGGCAGCAGGGTTTGCGCAGAATACCAGTGCACACATTTCCTACTGCCGGAAAGCACGATCATTTCAAGTAATAACCATTGTCGTTACGGAGTGATAATCGCTATGAAGATCGCTGCTGGAATGAAGCTTCCCCCTCTCATCGCATATGTGCTGCGCTATGGCGTGCGCTGCTTGCTGGTGCTGCTGGCGAGTGTGTGTGCGCTCGGGGCACTGGCGCATGCATCTGCGCCGCCGAAATCGATCACGGTGGTGATGGACGACAATTACCCGCCGTATAGTTTTCACGACTCGGAAGGGAATTTGCAGGGAATACACAAGGATACCTGGGATTTGTGGTCGAAAAAACCGGGGTTCAAGTAAAGATAGATGTGATGGACTGGGGCAAGGCATTACCGCTTCTGTATGCGGAACATGCGGATGTCATCGACACCATTTCAAAAAATTGGGAGCGACAGCAGCGGCTGGATTTCTCTGCGCCTTACGCCAAATTGGAAGTACCAATTTTCTTTCACGAATCCATCAGCGGCATTTCCAATGTCCAGAATCTCGGCGGCTTTACTGTCGGGGTTAAGGACGGTGACATGGCGATAGATTGGCTGGCGGCGCATGGTATTCATAACTTCAAAAAATACCCTAGTTACGAAGCGTGGGTTCGATCAGCCAAAAAGGATGAGATTAAAGTGTTCGTGATGGGCAAGGCGCCGACCCTGCATTGGCTGTACAAAAACAAGCTTGAAAATGAATTCCGGCATTCGGCATCACTGTACGACAGTGAGTTCTACTGGGCCACCCGCAAAGGCGAGTCCGCACTGCATGGGCTGATAGCGCAGGGTTCTAGGCAGATAAGTGCCGATGAACGCGAGGCGATTGACGTCAAATGGATGGGGGCGCCGCTGGGAGGATATATTGATCCGCGCTATCTAAAAATGGGCATCTATACCTTGTTGCTGGCTTTGCTGATTGCCTCAGGTCTGGTGCTGTTGAGCTGGACTCTGCGGCGCAAGGTGGCTGCAAAAACCATGGATTTATCGACAGCAACGGAAGCCTTGCGCGTTAGCGAAAGTTACAACCGCATGTTGTTCGAAAATACCAGGCTTGGCATGTCGCTACGCAGAATTGATGGCGTATTGGTGGATACCAACCAGGCTTTTGCCGACATCCTTGGCCTCAGTATCGAGAAAACCTTGCGCAGTACGGTAGCGCAAGTCGCGCCGATTGAATATGCGGAGCAGGACCAGCAGCAAAAGGAAATACTCCTGAGTACCGGTCATTACGGCCCGTACGACAAGGAATATATCCACCAATCCGGCAGACGTGTACCGGTCCGGATGATAGGAACGCTGATCGAGCGAGGGGGCGAGCAATTTATCCTGTCAAGCATTGAGGACATCACTGCGTAAAAGACGGCCGAAGCGAAAATCAATTACCTCGCTTATCACGACGCGCTGACCGGGCTGCCCAACCGCCTGCTGGCGCAGGACCGGCTGGAGCAGGCGATTGTATATGCGGATCGGGTCGATGCGAAGATTGCACTGATTTTTCTCGACCTCGACAATTTCAAAACGGTGAACGATTCACTTGGGCACAATGCCGGAGATGACTTGCTGAAGGCGGTCGCTGACCGCTTGCTCACGGTGCTGCGCGATACGGATACCATCAGCCGTCAGGGCTGTGACGAATTCCTGATCGTGCTGCCGGCGCTGTTCGATGCCGATGCGGTCGCACTGGTGCTGGTCAAGGTGATGAACAGCTTGCAGCAAGCATTTGAAATAGACGGCAATGAGCTGACCACGTCAGTGTCAGTTGGGGTTGCGATTTACCCAGACGATGGCGGGGACTTTGACACACTGATGAAAAATGCTGACATTGCGATGTACCGGGCCAAGGATGCCGGACGCAATCTGTACCGCTTTTTCGATGAAAAAATGCATGATGAGGCAGTCGAGCAACTCAGCATGAGCAACGGCTTGCGCCGCGCGCTGGAGCGTAATGAATTGCTGTTGCATTACCAGCTGCTGATTGACCTTGGCAGCGGTACAGTGATCGGCGCCGAGGCGCTGCTGCGCTGGAACCATCCTGAAATGGGCTTGATTCTTCCGGGCCGCTTTATCCCCTTCGCCGAAGATAGCGGCTTGATTGTGCCTATGGGTGAATGGGTGCTGCACGAAGCCTGCCGCCAGGCGGTGATATGGCAACAGACCGGCGCGCCGAACCTGCAAATTGCGGTGAATCTGTCCGCCAAGCAATTCCAGCGTGACGATCTGGAGCAAACGGTCATTCGCGCACTGGAAAGCTCGCACATCGATCCGGCGTTGCTTGAACTGGAATTGACAGAATCCATCCTTATCAGCAATACCGAAAATATCCTGGCGACGGTGCGGCGGCTGAAATTGCTCGGGGTGAAGCTATCAATCGACGATTTCGGCACCGGATATTCCAGCCTGTCCTACCTCAAGCGTTTTGCCGTCGACAAGCTCAAGATCGACCGATCATTCATTCGTGAACTGACTTCCGATCTGGATGATGCCGCGATTGTGCGCGCGATCATCCAAATGGCCAGAAACCTGGGCCTGAAAACGATTGCGGAAGGGGTCGAGGACGAGTGTACACTGGAGCGGCTGTGGCTGTTCAACTGTGATGAAACGCAAGGCTACTACTTCGCCACGCCCATGCCGGCAGATAAATTTACCGCCTATCTGGCGCAGGGTGCGGTGCGCGCTACGCTGGGGTGATCAGTTGGGGGCGGTGAAATGAACTCCCGCGCAATCTTCTAATCAGTTGAGGACGGAGTACCGCTTGACCCTGATTTGTTGTGGGACAGAGTGATACTCTGTCCCCAACTAAGGATGAAAACTGCCCCGCAACTTTGTCAGGTTGACTATTAACGCGTCGCGTTATTAGTCGGTGCCAAAATCGGCTTTTTTGAGCCTTAATAATGCCTAAAAAGTCGAAAAACAGTGAAATTTCCCCGTTAAAATAACATTTTTGACGGGAGTATGTGATGATATATAGCGGAGAGCAACATAACACGAGCGGGAGGTTTAATACCGGGTGCAGTATGTGTATAAATTCACTCAGGCAATGCCGCGCGTCAAATGCTCCAGTAAAGCCGCCATCAACTGATTAATGCGCTCATACGGCGCTGGAGATACGAGTCGCATCGCCGCTTCGGACTGAACCAGGCCACCCGCGACCAGTTCATCCCGGCAATGCGTGATGATCGCGTCGGCACTCGCCGGCGTTGTCTCCAGATGGAATTGCAAGCCGATCACGTTTTTGCCGAGCTGAAAAGCCTGGTTGTCACACGCGATACTGCGCGCCAGCCTGACGGCTCCCGGCGGCAGGTCGAAGGTTTCGCCGTGCCAGTGGAACACTGTGACCGCTTTCGGGAACTGGAATAGTGCGGGACTGAAAGAGGTGCTCTCGATATTGAACCAGCCGATTTCCTTTTGTTTGCCCGGATACACGCGCGCGCCGAGTGCGCTGGCAATCAATTGCGCGCCAAGGCAAATGCCCAGTACCGGCTTGCCTGCGCTGATTGCTGCGGCAATAAAACGCTTTTCATCGACCAGCCACGGCAAGTCCGTCTCATCGTTGACGCTCATCGGTCCACCGAGCACGATGATGAAATCAACATCAGCCAGGTCGGGTAATTGGGGATGGTCGTAAAAGCGCGTCCAGCTGGTCGTTGCGCCACGCGCATCCAGCCAGGCGGCAATGCTGCCTAGCCCTTCAAATGGGACATGCTGGAATACGTTGACCTTCATCAATGAAAACCTGAATAGTAGAGTTAAAAAACCTTGTTAGCGCTAAGGTGAGCTTCTGGAGCGCATTGTCGCCCTATTATGACCTACACCTCGCCGCATTCACAACAGAGTAATAAAGGAGTTCACTATGAAAATCCGCATTTCCCACATTGCGCTACTGGTATTGGCCGCCAGCATTTTTTCGACAACGCTGGCCGCTGGCAATAGCCAATCAGAAGCTAAGGCACGTTATAACAGCGACCGGGCGGCTTGTATGAGCGGCCAGACCAATCAGGATCGCGCCACCTGTCTCCAAGAAGCAGGTGCAGCATACAAGGAAGACAGTAAAGGCCGTATCAACAATGGCGCAGAAAATTACCAGCAAAACGATCTGGCTCGCTGTGAAGCATTGCCACCGGTTGAACGTAACGCTTGTGTCAGCAGGATGAGTGGCCAAGGCACTACCGAAGGCAATGTTATGGACGGCGGCATCTACCGCAAAATTGTCACACCTGAATAATCAGCAAAGCTTTTAGTCCGTGCCAGTCTGTTAGATCCCGGTTGTGATTTAACAATGTGCCTATTCAACACCTTGATAAGCTTAATGACAACGAGGTGCTGATTTATAGGAGAAAATGATGAAAGTTCTGATCGTGTATTACAGTATGTACGGTCATATCCGCCAAATGGCTGACGCAATGGCGGCAGGTGTGCGTGAAGTAGCTGGCTGTGAGGCCATTTTAAAAAGAGTCCCTGAAACTTTGCCCCCGGATATTCTCGGCAAGATGGGCGCACTTGATGCTCAAAAGAGTATGGAACATATACCGGTGGCGACTGTCGATGACTTGGCTGGTGCCGATGCCATAATTTTCGGCACACCCACCCGTTTTGGCAACATGTGTGGTCAGATGCGCCAATTTCTCGATGCAACTGGCGGTCTCTGGACGTCAGGTGCGCTGGTCGGCAAAGTTAGCAGTGTTTTTACTAGTTCGGCAACCCAGCACGGCGGGCAGGAATCGACCATCCTCAGCTTTCACACCACCTTGCTCCACCAGGGCATGGTTATCGTCGGTTTGCCTTATACCTTTGCCGGACAAATGGGCGTTACGGAACTGACTGGGTGTTCACCCTATGGCGCATCAACCATCACCGGAGGGCAGGGCGAGCGGATGCCGAGTGAGAACGAACTTGCCGGGGCACGTTATCAGGGTGCGCATGTGGCACGGATTGCATTGAAACTGAAAAATTAAAGTTGCGCTACCAAAGCAAAATCCCGCACTAGGAGCGGGATTTTTGCATTTAATTAATTTGAATGATGTCATCAACTGACGAGGCGCAGAATTAACTCCCGACTTTGTCCGTAAGGCATATGTCCATCTTGTGCGCAACGTGCTTAAGGTTAATGGCCAGCGCATCAGTGCTGGTGTTCGATCTAGCGGCATGAGCACTTTCACCTGGGTAGTGTAGAGCTGAATTAAACAGCCTGGGACCTTTTCATTCAGCCTGGTCTTGATGATTTCTTGATATGTAATAAGTAAATCTCTTTATTTTCCTGATATGACCCTTACTAGTATGTAACTTGAACACATGCATAAGGAGGGTTCAATGGACTTCATCTATCTCGGCTCGGTCGCAGCTTTGTGGCTGCTTGTGCTGGGTCTTTCATACGGGTGCCGTAGCTTGCAAGATATGGGGGGCGCACGATGAGCGGACTGACAATTCTGGCCGCTATCGTGGCTGCCGCACTTTTTATCTACCTGATCGCAGTGTTGCTGCGTCCGGAGGATTTCTCATGACAACTCAATCCTGGTTATTGCTCGCCTTCTTCACGGTCGCGTTAGTCGCGCTTGCTTGGCCCTTAGCTCGAATGATCGACGCGGTCATGAATGGCCGATTCTCACTTGGCCGCTACGCGGAAACACCTTTGTTCCGGCTTGCCGGAATTAAACCTGAGATCGAGTCTGGGTGGCTGCGCTATTGCGTAGGCTTGCTCATATTTAATGGTCTAGGTGTCCTCGCGGTATATGGATTGCAACGCCTACAGCTATATTTGCCATTCAACCCACAGGCGTTTCCCGCGGTCTCATCTGATTCTGCTTTCAATACGGCGGTCAGTTTCGTCACCAATACCAACTGGCAGGGTTATGGTGGCGAATCCACGATGAGCTATCTGACCCAGATGCTGGCGCTCACGGTACAGAACTTTCTGTCAGCCGCCACCGGCTTGGTTGTAGTCATTGCGTTGATAAGAGGCTTTGCGCGCCATACGGCAAATTCAATTGGCAATGTCTGGGTCGATCTGACCCGCGCCACGCTTTGGGTTCTGCTGCCGCTGTCGTTTGTGTTTGCGCTTGTGTTTGTAGGTCAGGGCGTGATCCAGAACTTGTCGCCTTACACGGATGTGCAGACGATTGAAGCACAAACTTGGGAAGAACCCAAGATGGACGCTGACAATCAGCCAGTAAAGGATGCGCAAGGTAAGCCGGTTATGGAAAGCAAATCGGGGCAGACGCAAACGCTGGCCATGGGCCCGGTAGCTTCGCAACTCTCTATCAAAATGCTCGGCACCAATGGTGGCGGTTTTTTCAATGCCAATTCGTCGCATCCATTTGAGAACCCCACACCGCTATCGAATTTCCTGCAAATGCTCTGCATCTTCATGATTCCGGCCTCTCTGTGTTTCGTGTTCGGTCGTATGGTGGGTGATCGACGGCAGGGCTTGGCCATTTTTGCGACCATGTACGTGCTTTTCATTGGGTTCGCAGTGGCAGCGATTGTGTTAGAGCAGCAGGGCAACCCCCTATTGACTTCACTCGGCGTCGATCAGCTCGCGAGTGCCACGCAGGCAGGTGGCAACATGGAAGGCAAGGAAGTGCAATTCGGGATTGCAGCTTCAGGATTGTTCGCGGCCATTACGACCGCAGCTTCCTGCGGTGCAGTCAATGCGATGCATGACTCATTCACGCCATTAGGCGGGGCTGTACCGATGGTGCTGATGCAACTTGGTGAAGTCGTGTTTGGCGGCGTGGGAACAGGCCTCTATGGCATGTTGATCTTTGCGATCATGGCCGTATTCATTGCTGGCTTGATGATTGGACGCACACCTGAGTATCTGGGCAAGAAGATCGAGGTATTCGAGATGAAGATGGTCTCAATTGCGATCCTGGTCACACCGCTTCTGGTTCTTTTGGGAACGGCGGTTGCTGTGATGACTGAGGGTGGGCGAGCCGGCATTCTCAATCCTGGAGCACATGGATTTTCAGAGGTGTTGTATGCCCTGACATCCGCAGCCAATAACAACGGTAGTGCATTTGGCGGGCTGTCAGCCAACACCCCTTTCTACAACGTACTGTTGGCAGTAGCGATGTGGCTGGGTCGCTTCGGTGTGATTATCCCCGTGCTTGCTATTGCTGGTTCGCTGGCTGCCAAAAAACGGCTCTCAGCCACGGAAGGCACGCTGCCGACACATGGTCCGTTGTTCGTGACACTGCTGATCGGCACCGTGCTGCTGGTTGGTCTATTAAATTATGTGCCCGCACTGGCGCTTGGCCCGATGGTTGAGCACTTAATGCTGTGGATACGTTAAAAAGGATACGAACATGACTCGTCATACTCTTACTTTGTTTGATCCTGCGCTGATACGCCCAGCATTGCTGGATGCATTCCGCAAGCTTGATCCGCGCGTTCAGTGGCGCAATCCGGTGATGTTTGTCGTCTATGTCGGCAGCTTCTTCACCACACTACTGGCGTTTCAACAGCCTGAAGGCTTCACGATAAGCGTTTCGCTCTGGTTGTGGTTCACTGTGCTGTTTGCCAACTTCGCCGAAGCATTGGCCGAAGGTCGCAGCAAGGCGCAGGCTGCAAGCTTGCGAGGCTTGAAGAAGGAGACTTGGGCCAAACGCCTTGAGGGGGAATTCAAACCCGGTTCGCCTCGCAATGCCATCAAGACCTATCCGCTTGAAGCGAGCAATTTGCGCAAAGGCGACATTGTCCTGATTGAAGCCAACGACTATGTGCCTGCTGATGGCGACGTCATCGAAGGCGTGGCCTCAGTCGACGAAAGTGCAATCACTGGCGAATCGGCACCTGTGATCCGTGAGTCCGGTGGAGATTTCTCCGCTGTGACAGGCGGTACGCGGGTGCTGTCGGACTGGATTGTGGTGCGCGTGAGCGTCAACCCGGGTGAGACCTTCGTCGACCGCATGATTGCAATGGTTGAAAACGCCAAGCGCCAAAAAACACCCAATGAGATCGCGCTGACGATACTGCTGGTCGCAATGACTATTGTGTTTCTTGGTGTAGTGGTCACGTTGTTGCCGTTCTCGGAGTTCAGTGTGCGCTCGTCCGGCATCGGTGAACCGGTCAGCCTGCTCGCTCTGATAGCGCTACTGGTTTGCCTGATACCGACCACGATCGCAGGTCTGTTGTCAGCCATCGGCGTGGCAGGCATGAGTAGGATGATGCAGGCCAATGTGATTGCAACCTCAGGTCGTGCAGTTGAAGCAGCGGGTGACGTGGATGTGCTGTTGCTCGATAAAACCGGCACGATTACCCTTGGCAACCGGCAAGCAAGTACTTTTTTGCCTGCACCGGACGTAACGGAGGCTGAGTTGGCGGATGCCGCCCAGTTGGCGTCGCTGGCCGATGAAACGCCAGAAGGCCGCAGCATTGTTGTGCTGGCCAAGAACCGCTTCAATCTTCGAGAACGCGATCTAGCAAGTTTGGGCGCTAAATTCGTTCACTTCTCGGCGCAGACACGGATGAGTGGTGTGGATATCCCGGAGACGGACGGTATTCGCAAAGGTGCAGCAGACTCGATAAGAAAATATGTCGAGTCCCTTGGCGGTAGTTTCCCCGTCCAGTTTCAATCAGTGATTGACGATGTCGCGCGCAAGGGCAGCACGCCATTGGTGGTCGCCAAAGGCGCCAAGGTAATGGGGGTGGTTGAACTCAAGGATATCGTCAAGGGCGGAATCAAGGAACGTTTTGCTGAGTTACGCCGCATGGGGATCAAGACGCTGATGGTCACTGGCGATAACCGTCTCACGGCAGCTTCTATTGCTGCCGAAGCTGGCGTCGATGATTTTCTGGCCGAAGCCACTCCGGAGGACAAGCTGAACCTCATCCGTGAGCATCAGGCTCAAGGGCGACTGGTCGCGATGACCGGCGACGGCACCAACGACGCCCCGGCACTGGCCCAGGCTGATGTGGCTGTGGCAATGAACAGCGGCACGCAGGCAGCGAAGGAGGCCGGAAACATGGTCGATCTCGACAGCAACCCTACCAAGCTGATCGAGATCGTCGAGACCGGCAAGCAGATGCTGATAACACGTGGCTCATTGACCACCTTCAGTATTGCCAACGACATCGCGAAATACTTCGCGATTGTGCCTGCGGTTTTTATCGGCACCTATCCGCAATTGCAGGCATTGAATGTGATGCAACTCGCCAGCCCCACCTCGGCCATTCTGAGTGCCGTGATATTTAATGCGCTGATCATCATCTGCCTGATTCCACTGGCTTTGCGTGGCGTGAAATACCGTGCCATTGGCGCCGCCGCTCTGCTGAGACGGAATCTGTTGATCTATGGACTGGGCGGCATCATCGTGCCATTCATCGGCATCAAGATAATTGATTTGGTGCTGGTCGCAGTTGGATTCGCTTGAGTTAACCAAGTCAGATAAATATATAAGTGCATAAAAAGGAATCTCATCATGAAAAAATTAATACTCACCGTCGCTATTACTGCCACCTTCACCGCAGGCTTCGCTCAGGCGCAAGAAGCCAAACCTGCTCCGACACCAGAAGTTATAGCTGCGCCAGCAACAGAAGTAAAAGCTGAAGAAAAAAAACCAGACAACGAGTTCACGTTTAACATTGGCGCGACTACTGATTACCGTTACCGTGGTATTTCGCAATCGCGACTGGACCCAGCAGTGTCAGGCGGTGCTGATTATGTGAATAACCCGACTGGCTTTTACGTTGGGACCTGGGCGTCTTCCATCAAGTGGATCAAAGATGGCGGAGGTAACGGGAATGCTGAAATCGACGTCTATGCGGGCAAGAAAGGCGATATCGGAAAAGGCTTTGGTTATGACGTAGGGGCTCTGACCTATGTCTATCCTTCCAATCATCTGCCAACCAGCGCCAATACAACTGAAATCTACGGCAAGCTGACTTATGGCATCGCATACGCCAAATATTCACATGCGCTGACGAACCTGTTCGGTTTTGCAGACAGCAAGAATAGCGGTTATTTGGATCTTGGTGCCGATGTCGACCTTGGCAGCGGTTACACACTGAATTTGCACGGCGGTCACCAGTGGGTTCATGGTGTTAACTCTCCTTATAGCTACAGCGACTACAAGGTTGGGGTAAGCAAACAGTTCTTTGGTGTGGACTTCAGCCTGGCAGCCATCGGAACCGATGCCGACAAGACTTTGTATGTCACGCCGTCTGGTAAATTCACCGGACGTGCAGCAGCCGTTCTGACTGCCACCAAAACTTTCTGAAGTTAGCTGACAAACAAAGGATGGCTATCATGAATCAAACCATTGCCCCGACAACAAAATTGCCTGTTCAGAGTCTGCTACGTCCAGCGCTCACACTGTTCATTGTGCTGTCATTATTAACTGGTCTCGCATACCCGCTGTTGGTTACCGGTATTGCCCAAGTAGCATTCCCGGATCAAGCTAATGGTAGCGTGATTCTTCGAGACGGCAAGCCAGTCGGCTCAAACCTGATCGGCCAGTCGTTTTCAGATCCAAAACATTTCTGGGGGCGGCTATCAGCCACTTCTCCAATGAGTTACAACGCAAGTTCATCCGGGGGCTCCAATCTGGGGCCGACGAATCCGGCGTTGATGGATGCTGTGAAGTCACGTATCGAGGCGCTGCGGGCTGCCGATCCTAGTAACATGACGCCAGTGCCAGTAGATCTGGTGACGGCTTCTGCTAGTGGTCTGGATCCATACATCAGCCGAGCTGCTGCCAACTACCAAGCAAAGCGTGTGGCTCGAGTTAGTGGAATTCCGGAGGATCAAGTGCGCGCTTTAGTCGATCGGCATACTGAGGGTGTCTGGTTGGGTTTTCTGGGCGAGCCAAGGGTAAACGTGTTGGCACTCAACCTTGATCTTGATGCTGCTGCACGTTAAATCGATGCATTAATTTAAATATCTGGAGAATGCATGGGAAAATCTCTGAATGAACGATACACGCCCTAACCCGGATTTACTTTTGCAGCGACTGAATGCTGATGACGCTCAATCGAAGCGCGGTCGCCTAAAAATTTTCCTCGGCGCATCGGCTGGTGTTGGCAAGACCTACGCCATGCTCTCAGCAGCACGCGCCGCGCAGTCACAAGGCACCCCACTGGCAGTTGGGATCGTTGAAACCCATGGGCGTAGTGAAACTGAAGAAATGGCGAGCGACCTGCCGCGGCTTCCCATGAAAGAGCTTGAGTATCGTGGACGAATACTACAAGAATTTGACATTGATGCGGCTCTAGTCTTCGGGTCGGGTCACCCTGGAGGCTTGGTGCTGGTTGATGAACTTGCACACAGCAATGCGCCTGAGTGTCGGCATCCCAAACGCTGGCAAGATGTAAGTGAACTATTGGATGCGGGCATCAACGTCTGGACCACGATGAACGTTCAGCACCTTGAAAGCCTGAACGACATCGTCAGCGGAATTACCGGCATTCGTGTTTGGGAGACTGTGCCGGATCGCATTTTCGACGCAGCAAATGAAGTTGTCGTTGTAGATCTACCACCGGACGAACTGCTTGAGCGCCTGCGGCAAGGCAAGGTGTATCTGCCGCAGCAGGCAGAACTGGCGACGAAGAACTTTTTTCGCAAGGGCAATTTACTCGCTTTGCGCGAACTGGCATTACGACGCACTGCAGACCGCGTAGACGGCGAAATGCAGGCCTATCGGCTCCGCAGCGCCGTTGCGCCCGTCTGGCCCAACAGGGAGTCGCTTCTAGCATGCGTAGGCACTGGTGAGCAAGACGAGAAAGTTATACGCAGCTGCGCTCGCCTGGCTGCACAACTCGACGTGTCTTGGCACGCGGTGTATGTCGAAGTTCCTACACCCCATACAACAAACGAACAGCAGCGCAATCATGTTGTGCGCGTGCTTAAGCTGGCTCAAGACCTAGGGGCCACGACTGCAATGATGTCTGCACCGGCAGTTGCCCCTGCGCTTGTACGTTATGCCAGAGAGCACAATTTGTCGCGAGTTGTGGTGGGACGGCCAGCCAAGCGTTGGCGTTGGCTAGGTCAACGTACACTTGGAGAAGCCATTGAGGCCGAGGCAGACGATCTGGATGTCCTTCATGTGTCCTACGCCAATGCTGGCTCAACCAGCCCACCCATTCCACGTGCACACGCTGTGCCTTCCCGAACCAACTGGATTGGGTATGTGGCTGCCTTGGTCATCTGCGGCGCGACTGCGCTGTTGGCAACACCATTGCGGGACGTGTTCGAACTGACGAACATCGTCATGATGTTTCTGCTAGCGGTGGTGGTGGTCGCTATTCGATATGGCAGAGGTCCTGCTGTGCTTGCCGCTTTCGTGGGGGTGGGGTTCTTCGACTTTTTCTTTGTGTCGCCACTTTATACGTTCGTAGTGAGTGACGCCCAGTACCTATTTACTTTTGCGGTCATGCTGGTTGTGGCCTTGGTTATTGGTCAGCTTACTGCGGGCTTGAAATTACAGGCCGATGTAGCTATGGAGCGTGAGCGGCGTGTGCGTGGTTTGTACGAAATGTCACGAGACCTCTCTGCGGCGTTGGTGGTTGAGCAAGTCGCCGAGGTCGGAATGCGCTTTCTTGCGATGGAATTCGGTGCGAAGTGCGCTCTTCTAGTCGCAGATGATCAAGATCAACTTCAGGTGATGCCCGGCGCCACCGCTGAGTTTGATATGGGATTAGCGCAGTGGGCCTTCGAGCACGGAGAGGCCGCTGGACGTGACACCGACACACTCCCTGGCAACAAGTACCTCGTATTGCCGCTCAAGGCCACAATGAGACTGCGTGGTGTACTATCCATAGACTCAAGTGAAATCGGACTGCTCAGTCCTGAGCACCGCCGGATGCTGGATACATGTGCATCGCTATTGGCGATATCCTTTGAGCGTATTCACTACATTGATGTGGCGCAGAAGACCACTGTGCAGATGGAATCTGAACAGTTACGCAACTCGCTGCTGTCAGCCATTTCCCATGACTTACGCACACCGCTGGCTTCGCTGGTAGGTTTAGCTGATACGCTACAACTCATGAAACCGCCTCCAGTTGGCCAACAGCAGGAACTGATTCAATCCATGCGTAATTCAGCGATGCGAATGAGTGCGTTAGTCAACAATTTGTTGGATATGGCGCGGCTGGAATCTGGTGCGGTGCAACTAAATAGACAGTGGCAACCATTTGAGGAAGTCCTTGGCAGTGCTTTGGCTGCGTGTGCTTCAATGCGTGAGAGTCGACCACTGCAGATCCATTTGGCACCAGACTTGCCGTTGCTGTACTTGGATGCAGTCTTAGTTGAGCGAGTGCTGGTCAACCTACTAGAAAATGCGATCAAATACACGCCTGCTCATACCCCCATTGAGATAGATGCTCGAACTGAAGGTAATAACGTTATCGTCACTATTGACGATAACGGACCTGGATTGCCACAAGGGCGAGAAGACGCCATTTTTGAGAAATTTGAGAGGGGCAAGAAAGAAAGTGCAACTCCAGGCGTAGGTCTGGGCCTCGCAATATGTCGAGCAATCATGCAAGCACATGACGGCACAATTCGGGGTGAAACACGAAGCTCAGGAGGCGCGAGATTTGTGCTGACCTTGCCTATTGGAAAGCCACCTAGTGACGATGGGGCACAATTGGAAAATACAGAGGCGTCTTTGGAGCAGGACAGCAAATCATGAGCGAAATCAAAACAAGGGTGTTAATCGTTGAAGACGAAGCTGATATCCGGCGTTTCGTTCGCATGGCATTGGAGAGTGAGGGTTACGAAGTTTTCGAAGCAGATGGCGTGAAGCGCGGGCTGATTGAAGCCGGAACGCGGCGTCCCGATCTTGTTGTGCTCGATCTTGGCTTGCCAGATGGCGATGGTGTGGACTTCATCCATGACATACGCGGGTGGTCAAAATCTCCTGTTGTCGTCCTGTCTGCTCGCAGTAGTGAGGCAGATAAGATTGCAGCGCTGGATGCGGGAGCGGATGACTACCTCGTCAAGCCCTTTGGCGCAGGTGAGCTGATGGCTCGTGTTCGAGCCCAGCTCAGGCGCCACTCTCAGCAAACCCCAGAAGGCAAACCACTGATTCGATTTGGCGATATTTGTATTGATTTGGCTCGGCGTGTCGTGGAGCGTAATAATGAGCAACTGCACCTGACACCAATCGAGTATCGTTTGCTGACATTTTTGATTGCTCAACCGGATCGGGTTTTAACTCATCGACAATTGCTTAAGGCTGTCTGGGGGCCAGGACATACTGAAGACACGCATTATGTCCGCGTTCATATGGCTAATCTCAGGAAAAAAATCGAGAACGATGCGGCAATGCCAAAGCACCTCATCACAGAAGCTGGGATCGGATATAGGTTTGTTCTTGGGGCGCTTTAAGATTGTGAAGCTGAGGCGCGACAGTCCATATACGCATCAGGGACGAGCGCTCCAGTGATGGCTCAATCAACTGCAAACGCCCGTAATGCGTTCGGCTCTTATGGGCGAGCGCTGTAGGATCAGTTAGTGCGCGATTGGTTTGATATTAAGATCGTCCAGTGAGAGCCCCAAACTCATAATCAATCACCAGTGGTGCATGGTCACTGAAGCGCTGCTCCTTGTAGACGGAGGCTGCGCGAGCCGTTGTCGCTATGCTTGATGTCGCTACTTGATAATCGATGCGCCAGCCGACATTTTTTGCCCAAGCCTGGCCGCGATTGCTCCACCAGGTATAGGCATCGTCGGTTACATCTGGATAGAGCTTGCGGTAGACATCGATCCAGCCCTGCTCGTCAATCACACGCGTCATCCATGCGCGTTCCTCTGGCAGAAAGCCTGAGTTTTTCTGGTTGCTTTTCCAGTTCTTCAGGTCGATTTCCTTGTGTGCGATATTCCAGTCGCCGCAGACTACAACTTCGCGCCCGCAGGCTATCAATTCTGCCAAATGCGGCAGAAAGATTTCCATGAAGCGAAATTTAGCAGCCTGGCGTTCGGGCGAGGAGGAGCCAGACGGCGCATACAAGGAAATGACGCTGAGATTGCCAAGGTCGCAGCGTACATAACGCCCTTCGGCGTCGAATTCTTCATTGCCAAAACCAATATGCACGGCGTCCGGTTCATGTTTGCAATAGATGCCGACGCCGGAGTAGCCTTTTTTCTGAGCGTAATGAAAATGGCCGTGGCACCCAAAGGGTGCGAGTAAGTCTGGCGTCATGTCGGCGGCTTGCGCCTTGAGTTCCTGTACGCAGACAAAATCAGCAGATTGTTGGTGCATCCAGTCGAAGAAACCTTTGCGGGAGGCAGAGCGAATACCATTAAGATTGGCGGAGATTATTTTAAGCATAGCGCAAGCATAATCCCAAAACTGATATCTTGCCACGGCTGGCCGCGCTACAATAACGCTTTGGCATACTAAAACAAGAGGCTGATTTTGGGCACTAGGCAACAGAAATTTATCCGCTTTTCCGTCGATAGTGGCGTTTTGCGCTTTGGAGAATTCGTGACCAAGGCAGGGCGCACATCACCCTACTTCTTTAATGCTGGTTTGTTCAATGACGGCGCCACTCTGGGTCAGCTCGCCGATTTCTACGCTCAGTCCTTGATTGATTCTGGTGTTGAGTTCGACATGCTGTTTGGCCCTGCATATAAAGGCATTACGCTCGTCGCAGCCACCGCCATTGCGTTGGCAAATAAAGGGCGCAACGTGCCGTTTGCCTACAACCGCAAGGAAGCAAAGGATCATGGCGAAGGCGGCAACATCGTCGGTGCCAAGTTGCAAGGCAAGGTCGTGATTATCGATGACGTGATTTCGGCTGGCACCTCGGTGAATGAATCGGTCGAAATCATTCGTGCTGCAGGCGCAACACCGTGCGCCGTATTGATCGCTATTGACCGCATGGAACGCTCAGGCAAAGACGACGCGCTGTCCGATCGCTCCGCCGTGGAGGAGGTTGAAATCAATTACCAGATACCGGTTATTTCAATCGGTAATCTGGATGATCTTCTGTGTTATCTCTCTTATGCCAACGCAGACCCAGACCTGGTAAAGCACAAGGATGCTGTGGCAGTTTATCGCGATAAGTACGGCATCAGGCTGGGGTAAGTGGGGAGTAGAAAGTAAAGAAAACTGGGGTCAGAGTAATTTACGCTTCGCGTGAAAAAACTGCTGCCCCATTTTTATAGCTTGCGATGTTTCAGTGCAGGCAGCCGGTCGCGTATTTCCAGCATGTTATCGACGTCAATCTCGCCGATGACGATGCCCTCGCCTTCCGGCAGTACGTCGACAATCTCGCCCCAGGGGTTGATCAGCATGCTGTAACCATAGGTCTTGCGCCCGGTAGGGTGGCGGCCGCCTTGGCCTGACGCCAGCAGGTAGCATTGGTTTTCAATTGCACGCGCGCGCAGCAAAATTTCCCAGTGCGCTTTACCGGTAGTAAACACAAACGCAGCCGGCATGACTATCAGTGCGCAGCTTCCCATGGCCCGATACAGTTCGGGAAAGCGCAGGTCATAACACACCGACAATCCTACTCTTCCGAATGGCGCATCGAAAGTGACAACGTCGCTGCCGGGCGTGATCGTCCTCGATTCGTCATAAGATTCATTGCCTTTGCTGTAGCTGAACAGGTGGATTTTGTCGTAGCGGGCAACCCGCTCGCCTTGCGGGTTGTACACCAGCATCGTGTTGTGTACCTTGTCTGGTAATGGCGATGCCAGCGACAGTGTGCCACCGAGCAGCCAGATGCCATGCTCTTTAGCAATGCTGGACATGAAGTCCTGAACCGGGCCAGTACCGGACAGTTCTGCATGGCTGATTTTGTCAGCATCGCGCGCCTCCAGTGCCGCCCAGTATTCTGGCAACAACACGAGTTCGGCACCTTGTTCGACCGCATGTGTAATGAGGCGGCGCGCTGATACAAGATTTTCCGGAATGGTCGGTGCGGAAATCATTTGTACTGCAGCCACTTTAGTCATCATTCACCTTTGTTTTTGTCAACATTGGCAGTTGCTGAAGGCGGCGCCTTGCTGGCATCGCCTGGTTTCGTGATCTTCGTGATTGTCGGATCACTCCACGAACCGGTGATCTGGTATTCAAACGTCAGCGCTTTCATCAGCGGATCACGCAAGATTAATTGAGCAAGAAATGCGCCAACGCCGATTACCGGGTTGATCGCCACGCCGTAGACGAATGCTGCGGCAGACATATCGACTACGGGGATCACAACCACATGCAGGTTTTGTGTTTCATGCACAACGTCGGCCGAGCCTTCCATCAGGACCACTGCACTCACACCACGCATTTTCAGGTTGTCGGTTTTTGCAACGCCATTGGCAATCGATGCAGTGGCGTTAATGCCATCAAAGGCAAAACCTTGGGAAAAGACATCTCGGAAATCGAGCGTCAAACGTCGTGGCAAATTTTGCAGACTTAATACGCCAAGTAGTTTTGCAGCACCAGGCTCGACTTTCAAGAATTGCCCTGATCCGAGTGCAAGATTGACCTGTCCGGACAGACTGGGGTAGTCGAGTGAGAAAGGCATGCCTTTCCATTCCAGATTGCCGTCCAATTTGCCTTTGCCCCCTCGCAGTAAATTGGGGAAGCCCAGCCGATCCAGCATTTTCCCGGCATTAACAAGCTCCAGCGCATAGCTCATCTGCGTGGTATTGGTGCCGTTCTTTGTGGCGGTCCACTTGCCGGATGTTTTCAGCGTGCCATCGGGATTGGCAACGGACAATTTGTCTATGTTCCAATTCCATCCACCAGAGGTGGCGGGCGCATTGCCAGCGACCAGTTCGAGGTGTCCCAGCTTCTTGCCGTGAAATTCAAAATCGTCTGCCGTAATATCCAGTGCCGGCATTTTTTTGGGAGATTTGCTTCCAGCAAGAAGACTGCTCACCTCAGATGAAGCTGATTGCGGAATAGTCAGCGATTTCAGGCGAGCCGTGACCTTGCCCTGGCCATTCTTGGTTTCGGCTTCATTCCATGTCACACGTCCTAATGCTTGATCGGACTTGATATCGGCTTGCCAGCTGCCCTCGCGGTGCGCTGCTTCCAGGTCGACATGGTTAAACTTGAGGCCGCCAACGATAAATTCAAGCGCCCTCGCATTGAAGAAGTCGGGGTTGATATACTGCGCCAGAGCAGCTTCATCGGAGAGTTCATTCGATGGCTTCTGTTGCCCGCTGCTGCCTATAATTGGCGACAGGACACTTTGCCATGTATCCAGATCCAGCGACTTAGCCGATATGGACACAGCGAGTCCACTGGAAGGAAGAGATGCAGCAGTATTGACGCCGATGCCGCCCTGCGTCAGCCGCCACCCCGCACTTTTCGCTGCTGCCTTCTGGCGCAAATAACGCGCAGTGATCGACGAGCCGAGCGATGCTTTTATTTCATCGCGCAGTTGGCCGCTCGCGGCAGGCAGTCCGGTCAACTGGAATTTGAGCGGCATGGCATCATTGGCCAATTTGTTCAGTGGCGCGGGAAAATCAAGTGCGATTCCGCGTAAATTTGACTCAAGTATGATGTCCGGCTGTTTCCCCTTTTGATTCACAGCGAGCGAGTAACGTGTGTTGCCGCTGATGCGGCTGGACATGCTGGGGTAGGCCTTACGCAGGCCATCGGCTGTGATATTGCCACTGGACTTGACCTGAAATGGGCCGCTGGGCTGTGTCCCACCGGAAATGGTGCTGGTGCCGCCTAAAAAATGCGTATTAATGTTATCCAGCTTGAAGCCTTTTTCATAAAATTCCAGCTTGCCATTTGTATTCGTCAGCAATGGGAGGCTCTTGAGCAACGTCACATCATTGTTTGCAAATTGCAGCGTGCCTTGTACTTTAGCTTCTTGTATCCGGGTCAAGGGTAAACCTAACTTCAACAGCAGTTTGGCATTGCCGCTGGCTTGCGTATCTTCGGTAAAATTGCCAATCCACTCAGCCACGGGCGAGACGTGGGTGTACCTGACAAAATCTTGTAGTGGGCCGTCCGCATGGCCGACGATATCCAGCTGCATGTCTTTCGACATCATGTCAGGGACAACTGCGACGACATTGCTTAGCGCAACTTTGTTGGTCTGCGCTGTATCTGCAATCACCTCCAGTCGCGCGCCATTGATAATCAGGCGCCCCTTGATCTGTTCGGCCTGTGGCCACATCGGCGATTTGCCATCTTTGGCAAACTTGCCCGGCGTATAGTTCAGCTTCCCATTTTCGATGCGGGTGAAAACGCTGAATTCACCGGTGCGTTTATCGGAAAATGGAAAGTTAGCAAGATCGCCCTTGATGCGGATGACCGCATCTTGTGCGATGCCATCTTCGAGTGCGCCAGTCAGCCACTTACGCAAGCCTTCTGGTGTTTGCATAGGAAGATACCGCCCGATTTTTTTGACGTCGAAGCCCGATAGCTTGCCGGTCATATCAATGGTGCCCAGAGCATTTCCTGTGCGAGGAAAAGACATTTGATGTTTGCCAGTTAAGGAGCCGGTAATGCCTTGCTGTACAAAATCCAGTTTGTTAATTTCGAACAGGAATTGATCTTTTGGCAGGAAGGACCATTTAGCTTGCATTTTCATTGAATCGAACAGCATCGCCGGTTCGCTGAAATACCCAGGAAAATACAAGGTCAGCTTGTCAGACCCAAGGGTGAAGTTGCCGCCACGGTCATTTGCATCAACACGACCTGTCAAATTTTCGAAGCCAGGGATGCCTGGTATCGCAGGTTGTACCGGTAGTTTGCCGCTGGCTGGGCGTGCTGCCCGAGGTGCTTGGGCTTTCAGCGACAGACCTATGAACTCGCCATCGAGATGATAGGACAATAGTTCGGGATAATTGCCTTGCCATTGGATAGAAAAATCCTTTAAATGGCCGCCGGGGGAAAAATCAGCCAACATCTGGCGTTGCTCAACGGTCAGAGGGAGGTATTTGACGAAATTAGCCAGCACCTGCAAGTCCAGCCGTTTTGCAGTGATTTCTGTTTTTCCGGGGATGTCATTTTTCCCGGGAGTATAAGATTCAGAAATCGTCGTTTCCGGTACAACTTCCCCGTCCTTTGTACGCAGCGTGAAATCCGTCAAAGAGATGGCGTGCCCGCGCGTGCCGAGCGTGGATGCATCCTGCTCTTCGTCTGGGTTAAAATCCTCGCGGGCCGAGATCCGCCCTTTGACCTCAGCCAGATCCAACTGCTCAAGATCCTTGCGCAAACGGGTAGACACATTCGAGAGCGACAGGTCGGCAGTAAAATCGGCTACCTTTGCATGGTCCATAGTAAGCCAGGCGCGCACCGAGCCATAGCCTTGCTTGATCTCGAATGGGTAATCGAAATAGGCTTTCCAAGTAGTCAGGTCGGTTTTTTTCAGGTCGGCGAACAACTCGCCTTTCCACTGGCGAACGTCGGAAATCGTGGAGGAAAAGAATGGATGCACAAAGTCGGCGCGGATATCAAACGGGGCGGCGAGAGACGGCGGTGGGGTTGCGGTTAGCAAAAAACGATGGTGACGCCAGTGGTTTTGAAGCACCATACGCACATTTCCCAGCGCCAACTCCGGTGCTTTGCGCAAGTTGTCAGTCCAGCTTAGACGCCCATCGGTGATGACAATTTCCTGTTGCGCCAATACCCAATCGGCACCCTTGCCATCGCTGCCTGCCCCCGGGTCAAACAGCATGCCGGCAATATATATTTTGCCATCTGCCTCACGACGGATATCCAGTTCCGGGCGGGTAATTTCCAGTTGTACGAATCGGGGCTCAAAAATAAGAATCGACCACCAGGACAGCGTGGCGGACACATTCGGCAAGCTTAATACTTGGCGTCCATTCCGGTCGCGTACGCTGACATCATCCAGAATCAGGTGTGGATTGATCCCATCCCATGAGGCGCGAAGGGCGGCAATTGAAACTGGACTGCCGATTGATTTTGACGCCACCTGCTCAATATTTACCTTGTAATTCTCAATATGCGGCCAGACTATATAACGCACAGTCAAAAAACAGGCGCAAAAAATGAAGTAGCCTATGACCATCAACTTGAGCAAGGCGCCTGGGATATGGTGCGCCTTCAAATTAAACCGACGATAAGCATCGCAAAAATTCCGCCAACTCGCGGCAAGGCGAGTCGTGAAAGGCGCGGCGTCTTTTGGGTTTGTGGCCATTTATCAGAAGCCGGTATAGCCAGGAAATAGCGATAAGATAGCAGTGGCGTTTTGCATATTTACAAGCATACAATCAAAGTTGCAACATGAAACCAGATTTATCCGATTTTTTATGTAACGGTCGCCCATGATTATTTCCCATTTGCCTAGCACTGCAGCCTCGCGCTTTTATACGCACTGGATTAATGCCGACCCCGCAAGGGGCGGGATGGTCGCTGCAATGACACGATTATCCCTCGGAACGCTTAATTTTCTGCCGGTGTTACAAAAAGAAACAGATGCTGGTTATTCGCTGCCAAGGGCGATGCGGCGAGTGCGTAACTTGTTGATAGCTAGCCTGATTGAACGCGATCTGACGGGGCGTGCCGATCTGGCTGAGGTCGTCGATACAATGAGTGCCTTCGCTGATTTTGCAATTTGTACCCACCTTGATGCGTTGATGATGGAAATGGTGGCTGCGCATGGTCATCCTGTCGGCGCAGGTTCGGGCGCACCGCAGGAGTTGATTGTGCTCGGCATGGGCAAGCTTGGCGGGGGGGAGTTGAATGTCTCTTCCGACATTGACCTCATTTTTGCCTATGGGGAAGAAGGTGAAACGCTGGCTGAATTGCCCTGCCAGAGACCCTTGTCCAATCATGAATTTTTTGTCCGGCTAGGCCGACGGCTGATTAATGCCATCTCTGAAATCGAGGAAGACGGTTTTACATTCCGGGTAGACATGGCGCTGCGTCCCAATGGTGCGTCCGGCCCATTGGTCGCCAGTCTGGCGATGATTGAAGAATACCTGATCGTGCAGGGGCGTGAGTGGGAACGTTACGCGTGGGTCAAGGCGCGGGCGATTACCGGACGCGCCACTGACATTGAAGATCTGGAAAAGATCGTCAGACCGTTTGTATATCGGCGTTATCTGGACTTTGGCATCATTGATGCGATCCGCAGCATGCATGCGCAAATCCGGGCGGAAGTGACACGGCAGGAGCGCTTGCATCCTGAGCGCAGCAATAACGTCAAGCTTGGGCGTGGCGGCATTCGCGAAATTGAATTTCTGGCACAATCGTTTCAGCTGATCCGTGGTGGACGCGATGCCGCATTGCGCGACCGATCAACCCGAAATATCTTGCGCATTCTGGCTGAAAAGACATTGTTGCCGCATGACGTAGTGCAAGCTTTGCTTGAATCTTATGATTTTCTGCGTAATGTGGAACACCGCTTGCAGTATCTGGACGATGCGCAGACCCATACGCTGCCGGCAAATGATGCAGATTTGCTGCGGGTGGCAAACATGATGGGATTTGCTGAAACCTCCTCCCTATTGGCAGAGTTGGAGCAGCACCGAAAATTTGTTGCAGAGCAGTTTGATGCTATTTTCAGCGATAAAAGCGACGCGCAATCTTCCTCAGAGCCAGCGATTGACCTGCAGCTCATGGCAAGCCAGTCCGAAGCGGATCAGCGCGAGGTGGTCGAAGCGCGCATGAAAGCGATAGGATTTGATGACCCCGAGGCGGGTGCCAGACGTTTGCTGGCGATGTGGCATGCGCCGCGCATTCAGGCGTTGCCCGATGCCAGTCGAAGCCGACTGGTGGCACTATGTAATTCGGCCATAGTGCTGGTAGCCAAGGCAGGGGCGCCGCAGTGCGACACGCTGGGCCGCTTGCTCGATCTGTTTGAAGCGATTGCGCGCCGCGCAGCCTACCTGTCTTTGCTGACCGAATATCCCAAAACTCTGGAGCGGGTCGTTCGCATGATGCATGCCAGCGAATGGGCTGCTAAATTCCTGACGCAACATCCTATTCTTCTGGATGAATTGCTCAACGATTTGTTGCTGAAAACGATACCGGATTGGCAGGTAGTTGCACAGGAACTGCAGCAGCAACTTGCGGCTCTACAGGATGATACCGAGCGTCAGATGATACTGCTACGAGAAGTACATCACGCACATCAGTTTCACCTGCTTGCACACGATCTGGAGGGTGGGCTGACGATGGAGCGTCTGGCTGATCATCTTACGGCGCTGGCTGATGTGATTGTTGCTGCGACTGTTCAGGCAGTATGGGCTGGCATACCCAAGCGCCATCGGGAAGTGCCAAAATTTGCAGTCATCGCGTATGGCAAGCTGGGGGGCAAAGAACTTGGTTATGCCTCCGACCTTGACGTGATTTTTCTGTATGACGACGATCATCCCGATGCGCCGATGCTGTATGCGCGCCTGGCGCAACGCTTCATCACCTGGATGACAACACACACGTCGGCCGGCATCTTGTTCGACGTAGATATTGCTCTGCGCCCGGATGGCGCCAGCGGCATGCTGGTATCCAGTGTGTCGGCATTCGAGAATTACCAAAAAAAATCTGCCTGGGTCTGGGAGCATCAGGCACTTACCCGGGCGCGCTATTGTGTGGGAGATAAAACGATAGGTGCACGTTTTGAGGCGATACGCAAAGAGGTCTTGTGCCAAGCACGCGATCCTGCAAGTTTAAAGCAGGAAGTATTGACCATGCGCCAAAAAATGCGTGACGCGCATCCGAACCGGTCGCAACAATTTGATTTGAAGCAGGATGGCGGCGGCATGATCGATATTGAATTCATCGTTCAATATCTGGTGCTGCTGCACGCCGCCCAATATCCGCAATTAACGGCCAATATCGGCAATATTGCTTTGCTTGGATTATGCGATGAACTCGGGTTGATACCGCAAGAGTTGGGTGCGGCGGTCGGCGACGCTTATCGTGATTTTCGCAAGATGCAGCATTTGGCCAGATTGCAGGGTTGCGAAGATGCCAAAGTGGCGGCAGAGGATATTGCCTTGCAGATCAAAGTTGCGCAGGAGTTGTGGCAAGCAGTTTTAGGTAACTAAAGCAGGCATAAAAAAACCGCCACGAATGGCGGTTTTTTTACATGCAGCGGAAAGCTATTATTTGGCTTTGGCTGCTGATGTGATGGCTTGCTTTGGATCGGTACCGGTAACAGCAACGCCTTCAGGCAGTTTGAGTTCACCCAAATGCAGCGTCTGGCCCATAGTCATGGCGGACAGGTCTACGTCGAGGAATTCTGGCAGGTCCTTAGGCAGGCAGGTGATTTCGATATCGTTTACTGCATGATTCAGGCTGGCGCCGCCTTGCTTGACCGCAGGGGAAACGTCTGCATTGATAAAGTGCAGTGGAACACGAATAATGATCTTTTGGCTAGGATCGACGCGCTGGAAGTCAACATGCATGACCAGCTGTTTAAATGCGTGTTTCTGGATGTCGCGCAGCAGAACAGGCTCGCTTACGCCGTCAATTTCAAGATCGAGGATCGACGAGTGGAAGGATTCGCGGTTGACCGCGTGATACAGCGAATTGTGATCCAGCTTGATATTGACAGGACCCTTGACGCCACCGTAAACGATGCCTGGCGTGCTGCCTGCAATACGCAGGCGGCGGCTCGCTCCGGACCCCTGCTCTGTACGTGAAGATGCAATAACTTTCATGGTAAAACTCCTAAGTTGCAAGTTGCCTTGCTGTTGTGAATCCCCCGCGACCAGGGGCTTCGGAAAACGGCGCAGCAAAGCTACGCTCGATAATATTTAATTGTCGTCAGCTTCGGCAAATAGCGACATCACCGAATCGCCGGAGCTGATGCGCTTCATGGTCTCGGCCAGCAGCGGCGCACAGGTCAATGCGCGGATTTTGCTGCATGCTTTGGCGGCGTCAGACAGCGGGATCGTGTCGGTGACTACCAGCTCATCCAGCGGTGAGTCGACGATGCGGCCGATAGCCGGACCGGACAATACCGGATGGGTACAGTAAGCCGTTACTCTCAGCGCGCCGTAAGCCTTCAGCACTTCAGCTGCTTTGGTCAGTGTACCAGCGGTATCGACCATGTCATCCATGATCACACAATTGCGGCCGGCGACTTCGCCGATCACGTTCATGACTTCAGTTTCGTTGGCTCTCGGGCGGCGCTTGTCGATAATTGCCAGATCGCAGCCTAGCCATTTTGCCAGTGCACGGGCGCGTACGACACCACCGACATCTGGCGACACTACCAGCAGGTTATCGTGGTTCTTTTTCTGCAAATCGCGCAGTAGCACAGGGGATGCATATACGTTGTCTACCGGGATATCAAAAAAGCCTTGAATCTGGTCGGCATGGACGTCCATGATCAATACGCGTTCAACACCGACGTCTTCCAGCATGTTTGCAACTACCTTGGCTGAAATTGCAACGCGGGCAGAGCGTGGACGACGATCCTGGCGCGCATAACCGAAATAGGGGATGACAGCGCTGATGCGTCCGGCTGAGGCGCGCTTGAGCGCATCGACCATCAGCATGATTTCCATCAGGTTGTCATTCGTTGGCGCGCAGGTTGATTGCACCACAAACACATCCTTGCCGCGCACGTTTTCATTGATTTCGACTGTGATCTCACCGTCGGAGAACTTGCTGACCGTGGCTTTGCCAAGTGGGATGCCGAGATTTTGGGCAATTTTTTCGGCCAGTGCCGGATTGGCATTGCCAGTGAAAACCATCAGGTCGGTAGGAGCCATGGACATCGTGCGCGTTATTTTAAGAGGTTGATAAGCAGCGACATGAGGAATAATCTTATTGGACGCATAGCTGATGCGGCATCGTGCTCTTGTAAACCCAAAGCAGACGCTCTTGTTGGGTGGCAGGGGAAGAAGGATTCGAACCTTCGCATGCTGGAATCAAAATCCAGTGCCTTAACCAACTTGGCGATTCCCCTACATTCTTATATTTCTTGCAAAACAGCTTGCATCGGATGACACGCGATGGCACGGGCTTTCCATGCTTTCCATGCGCCAGGGGCTTGTTTAAGCACCGCATCTGCTGCATGTTCGTCTGGCAAAGGGCAAAATACACATGCACCGGAGCCGGTCATCCTTGCATTGCCATAATCGCTAAGCCATTCCAGCACTAGAGCAACTTGCGGGAAAAGCCTGATGACAACAGCTTGCAAATCATTCTTTCCGAAGCCGCCAAAATCAGCAATGCTTGCAGGAAAGTCCGTAATTTTGACGGGTTTCGACTCTCTTGTCAAATCCTGTGCGCCAAATATGCTTGCCGTCGGCACGGAAACACCGGGTTCGATGACAACATACCAGCAATCAGGCGTCACGACGGGGCTCAGGATGTCGCCTATACCTTCAGCAAAAGCATTGCCGCCAAACAGGAAAAAAGGAACATCAGCCCCCAATTTCAGGCCGAGCGCCATCAGTTCTTTTTGCGTAAAGCCCACTTGCCAAAGATAATTCAGCGCCATTAAGGTCGTTGCGGCGTCCGAAGAGCCACCGCCTAGCCCGCCGCCCATGGGTAAATATTTTTCCAGCGCGATATCGACTCCTGGCATACGCTTGCCTAAACGGTCACCCGCCGCAGCTTGTAGTAATTTGGCAGCGCGCACCGCCAGATCAGATTCTTCTGGCACGCCATCAAGCGGGGTGGTGCGGCAGATTGCATCGTCTTCGCGCAGCGCAAAGTGCAGCAGGTCGTCACGGTCGATCAGTTGGAATGCGGTTTGCAATAAGTGATAACCATCCGGACGTCTGCCGATGACATGCAAAAACAGGTTTAGCTTGGCTGGTGCCGGACAGTTGCGCAAGACGGTTGGGTGAGTCATACCTAGTTGCCGCGTGGTTGCCAGGTGTCAATTACGAAACGCAGAGTCAGATTCACGCCATCGGCATTGCGCTCAAGGTCGATGCGTTTCGGTGTGCCTGCCTCTGTCCAGGCAGGGTAATGGAGGTGCCAGCCGTCTTGCGTGCTGACGTCTTTATGCACCGGGCTCGCAATAAAGCGGTGACCTTGTGTATCCAGCGCTCTTCCTTGCAGCCACTGACGCAGGCCGGAAACAGGCAATGGCCAACCCAGGCTTGCCACTGCCAATGCGTCCGGGTTGGCAGCGGTTCTTGGGTTTTGTCCTGATGCGGTAAGTGTGCTTGAGGTCGACGTTACATCGATGTTTGCCATCGTTTGTCCCAGCGGAGACAGCAGGGTGATGCTGGTGTTTTTTTCATTCTGGAGCCAGTGAAAGCCGCCATGAATCGCTTCTTCCCGCCCGTCTTTCAGATAAGAGGCAGAAAATCGCCCGCTTAATTCTATTGATTCATGAAATGTGCCGGACGCAGTGGCGGGTGCGATATCTGGTTGTTCACTGACACTCGCACAGCCGACGGCGAGTGCCGCCAGCGCAAGGCACAATGCCGTCTGTCGCAATGGCTTCAAGCAGGATGACAGGTTATTAAAAAACATCGTGATGAGCAGGTATTGGGGTTGCACGCATTACGGTTGCGCGTTGAGCCGCTTGAGGGTGCTATGCAGAGCCTCATTTTTTGGGTCTTTGTTCCTGGCTTCGCGCCAGATTATTTTTGCATCGTCTTTGCGACCCATGACCCACAATACTTCGCCCAAGTGGGTGCCAATTTCGGCATCCTGACGCAACTCGTAAGCGCGGCGCAACATCGCTTCGGCTTCCTTGGGTTTGCCAAGTCGGAACAGCACCCAACCCATGCTGTCCATGATGTAGGCGTCATTCGGTGCCAATTTGAGCGCCTTGTCGATCAATTGGTAGGCTTCATTCAAGCGCATATTGCGATCAGCGAGCGAGTAGCCGAGCGCGTTGTACGCGAGCTGGCTGTCTGGTTCCAGCGCCATGATTTGGCGCAGCGAGGCTTCCATTACCACCAGCTTGTCCAGCTTTTCGGCTGCCATCGCATAGTCGTACAAAAGGCTGGTGCTTTTTGGGTGCCGCTTGATCCCCTTCTCAAGTACGGAAAATGCTGCCTGAGGCTGGTTGGCATCGCGCAGTATCTGCGCTTCGGCCAGAATGATTTGCACTTGCTCTTCTGGCTCATTGGTCTCAAGCATCGCTAGCGTTTTGCGAGCCGTACCGAAATCGCCGCGCTTGGCAAAAATCTGTGCTTTCTTGATTTGTGCGCTGATGTAAGCGGTATTATTTTCTGATTGGGCTTCAATTTGACTCAGCCACTTCAGGGCGGTCTCGGTGTCGCCGCGCTCCTCAGCCAGTTGTGCCAGCAGCAGTACGACTTGCGCTGGATCGCGCTCATCATTCGCTTGTTTATCAAGTGCGCTGAGATACAAAGTCAAATACCGTTCGGCATTTTTTGGGTCATTCGCTTGCGCTGACAGTATGCCCAAGGAAAAGAGTATCACCGTGTCCTGCGGCTGCATCGCCAGCAGCGCTTCGAATTCCTTACGTGCCAGCTCGTATTTTTTCTGGCTTAGCAGGATGCGCGCATAAGCAATGCGTGCTTCGCGTGCCTTGGGGTTGGCTGTAATAAAAATTGACAGTGAACGTAAAGCCTGGTCTGCGTCAACGCTAGCCTGAGCCAGTGTTAAAGCCGCGAGTTCGGAGTCGGGTTTGAGCGCCAGCGCCTGGCGCGATTCAACTTCGGCGCGGACTCGATCTCCTTTGTTGAAAGCTGCTTGCGCCAGTGCGATATGCGCTTCCGGCATCGATGCATAGGGCGCCAGCAGTTCTTCCAGCACCAAAAATGCCTTGTTCTTGTCTTTTGTCCCAGCCAGAATGCGCTGGATCTGCAGCAGCATCACGCCGCGTTGTTGTAATGGAACGTCTTTGATGCGCTGTGCCAGGATCGGCTTGGCCTCAGCCATGTTGTCGCTGATCAGGATAAAGCCAAGAAAATATTTTGTCGCATCTTCCGACCGCGGCGCCAGATCGTGCCAAAGCCGGACGGCGGCAAGTGCCTCGGCCGGTTGTTTTGAACTTACCGCGATTTCAGCCGCATGGCGTGCAACTCTCGGGTCGCGCGTTTGTGTCGCCACTCGCATCGCGCTGTTGTAAGCCGATTTCCAGTGGCCGCGTTGAAATGAGAGATCGGCGTACAGTAGCCGGAACATGAGATCGCTGGTCAACACGACATTCGGCAGCTTGTCCACGTTGCCAGGTTTGTCCTGCTCCTGCGAAGGTGCTGGAACCGCAGCTTGGTCCGGAGCGGCAACAGTAACGGTTTTTTCGCCTTGGGTGGGCGAGGATATTTCAGCTGCCGCGGGCGAAAAACTAGCGCAGCCAGACAAGATCGCTGAAACGGTTACAATCAAAAAAAGGTTTTTCAATGGAGTTCCTGAACGGGAATAGCAGCGTGAATAGCCCGATTTTACGCCCAACCTGAATACAATGTGACGAAGTTTCCAGCTTGCCGAGTATTTGAATTATGCCTGAATTGCCTGAAGTAGAGGTTACGCGTCGCGGTCTTGCGCCCCATCTGGAGGGCCGCGTTGTGACGGCGGTCACATTTCGCCGCAGCGGTTTGCGCTGGCCGTTTCCAACTGAGCTGGTCCAGCAATTGCCGGACTGCGTGATTCGCACCACCGGACGGCGCGGCAAATATCTGCTGCTCGAATTTGATCAAGGCACATTGATCATTCATCTGGGCATGTCGGGACACCTGCGTCTTTTGCCAGCGGCTGCTCAGGCAGGGGTGCACGATCACTTCGATCTTGTGATCGGAAGCCAACTCATGCGCCTGACGGACCCGCGCCGTTTTGGCGCGGTGTTGTGGCATGGGCGTGAACAAGGTCCGGTCGTAAATCACCCCTTACTTGCCAGCTTGGGCGTAGAGCCTTTCGACTACGCTTTCACGGGTGAGTTTTTGTACCAGAAAAGCCGCAATCGCACCGCCGATATTAAACAAACATTACTTTCCGGAAAAATTGTGGTGGGTGTTGGTAATATATACGCATCCGAAAGTTTGTTTCTCGCTGGCATTAATCCAAAAACACAGGCGCGGCGCATAGGGCGTCAGCGCTACGAAAAGTTGGCTGCGGCGATACGCACTGTTTTAGCGTCTGCCATTGAGCAAGGCGGAAGCAGTTTGCGTGATTTCAGCGGCATAAACGGGCAGCCCGGGTATTTTCAGCTGGTTTGCAACGTTTATGGTCGCCAAGGAGAGGCCTGTCGTATCTGTGGCACAACGGTATCCCAGATCAAGCAAGGGCAACGTTCAACGTTTTATTGTGTTAATTGTCAAAAGTAGGCGTAGATGCTAGTGTATTGTTTCGCATATTGCTAAATATGCAAAGATTGAATGCTGTCGGCGAAGATGTGCGCTTGTGTTACATCAATGAAAATGTGTGAATGGGGATAATGTGAGCAATCTGGTCCAGCAATTCAAGGAATATAGTGAGTGGCGCAGAAGCCTTGAGACGGCGCTGGAGCGGTATCGCCAGGGGCTGACCGAGGCTGGACTGTCCGATGCGGCGAGCAATCACCGCTTTCAAAATATGCTTGGTCGGCTTGCCGATGACAAGTTGTCTATCGCATTTGTATCTGAATTCTCGCGCGGCAAATCGGAACTGATCAATGCGATATTTTTTGCCGAATATGGCCAGCGCATTGTTCCATCATCTGCCGGACGCACAACAATGTGCCCAACCGAGTTGATGTACGACGAAACCTTGCCGCCCTCGATCCGCCTGCTGCCGATAGAAACGCGTGCTGGTTCCGAGTCAACCAGCGATTTCAAGACGCAAGGACATGCATGGACGGTGTTTCCGCTCAACGTCGCTTCCGCTGAGGGCATGACGGAAGCATTCAAGCAAGTCAGTCTGACCAAACACGTGCCGGTTGAAGAAGCCAAATCTTATGGTTTGTACGACGAGAACGATCCTGACGCAGCGTATTCGATGGATGAAGATGGCCTGGTTGAAATTTCCAAGTGGCGCCATGCGATCGTCAATTTCCCGCATCCGCTGCTCAAGGAAGGGCTGATTATTCTCGATACGCCTGGCTTGAATGCCATCGGTACCGAGCCGGAATTGACGCTGAACCTGATACCGAATGCACACGCGGTGCTGTTCATTCTCGCAGCGGATACCGGCGTGACCAAAAGCGATATTGACGTCTGGAAAGATCACATCGGCGCGGGCGCTGGCCGGATGGTGGTGCTGAACAAGATCGATAGCATGTGGGATGAATTGCGCACGGAAGAGGAAATCGAGCAGCAGATCAGCAGCCAGGTCACCAGCGTGGCGCACATGCTCGGTTTGCAAGAACGGCAGGTGTTCCCGATTTCCGCGCAAAAAGGTTTAGTTGCCAAGGTCAACCATGACGATGAGTTGCTTGAAAAAAGCCGCTTGAAGATACTGGAGGATGCGCTCTCATCCGAATTGATTCCGGCCAAAAAAGACATCATTCGGACCCAGCTCGCATCCGAGATCAGCGCGCTGATCGAATCCAAACATGCTTTGCTGGGGTCGCGTTCGCGTGGCGCAGTCGAGCAGTTGTTCGAGCTGAAGAATCTGCGCGGCAAGAATGCCAATGTCATTGAGCACATGATGAAGCGGCTGGATATCGAGAAAAAAGATTTCGATGGCAGCTTGATGAAGTTGCAGGGTACTCGAGGCGTTTTTGCCCGTCTCTCGGCTGAAGTGTTTACCAGTCTGGGGATGGAAGTATTGAAGGAAACCATCAACCAGACGCGCGATGCGATGAGCTGCAGCCGGTTCTCCGGCGGTTTGCGCGAAGCGGTAAAGAAGTTTTTTGAACAGACACGCAAGAACATGGAATTGTCCGATCAGAAAATTACGGAAATCACAGAAATGATGTCGGTGATGTACCGCAAATTTTCGAGCGAACATGGCCTCGCGGTATCGGCGCCTATGCCGTTTTCCATGGACAAATACCGTCAGGAACTGACCATGATCGAAGGGGTGTACCAAAAGCAGTTTGGCACCGCCACCTTGCTGACGACCTCCCGCGTGGTGCTGATGCAAAAGTTTTTTGATTCGATCGCATCGCGCGTACGGCATAGCTTCCTGCAATCCAACCGCGATGTGGAAGCCTGGTTAAAGGTCATTATTTCCCCGCTTGAGGCGCAAATACGCGAACACAAGGATCAGCTCAAACACCGGCAGCAATCCGTCCAGCGGATTCATCTGGCGATTGACGGTTTGGAAGAGAAAATCACGGCGCTGGAGCAACTTAAATCCAGCGTGGAGGGCGAGCGTAGGCGGCTGGCCGAGATTGAGGAAACCTTGACCATGACGATCTCATCCGAACCGGAAGCGCTGGCTGCTTAGTGAGCATCGCAGGAGCGGGCGCAATCAGCAAGTGTTGCACAGGTAAGGGCGGCAAGCGTTTTGCTGCGGATCTTATCCGCTGGCAAAAGCAGCATGGCCGCCATACGTTGCCGTGGCAAAACACGCGTGACGCTTATCGCATCTGGCTGTCAGAAGTTATGCTGCAGCAGACTCAGGTGACGACTGTCATCCCGTATTACCAGCGTTTTCTGGATCAATTCCCCGACGTCCGCATGTTGGCTGCCGCGCCTGTCGAGCAGGTCATGGCACTGTGGAGCGGCTTGGGATATTACTCACGCGCGCGCAACCTGCACAAATGTGCGCAACGCGTAGTCGCAGAGTTTGGCGGCGTTTTCCCAGACGATCCGGAATTGCTGAAACAACTCCCGGGCATTGGCCGTTCAACTGCGGCAGCGATTGCGGTATTTTCCAGCGGCGCACAGGCGGCGATCCTCGATGGCAATGTCAAACGGGTTTTGACGCGCTTCTGCGGAATTGAAGGTTATCCGGGCGCAAAGCCGCTTGAAAATGCCTTATGGGAACTGGCAGAAGCCATGCTGCCGACGAGTGAGGTGGAAGCCTATACGCAGGGGCTGATGGATCTGGGCGCGACGCTTTGCACCCGCAGCAAACCTTCCTGTGAACGCTGTCCGGTGGCAAAGCATTGTGTGGCGCTTGCGACGCAACGCGTGGATACCCTACCGACGCGCAAGCCACGCAAAGCCATCCCGGAAAGACGGGTGATGATGCTGCTCATCGTGCACGATAAGCAGATCTTGCTGGAGCGCCGCCCCGACCACGGCATCTGGGGCGGTTTGCTGTCGCTGCCAGAAATTGAGTGGTCTGCAGATGAGGAACATGGCATCGACGCCGGACTCGTCAGTCATTCGCTCATGCCCTTAGGCAACATGGTGTCGTGCCAGCCGCTCGCACCGCTGTCACACGGGTTCACGCATTTCCGTTTGCATATCTTCCCCTGCCTGATCCGTTTGGAGCAGAAGCTTGAGCGAGCCGGGCAGGATGCTTATCTGTGGTGCCCCATCGGGCAGCAGGCGCAATTAGCGCTGCCGGCGCCAGTCAGGAAGTTGCTGGCGGCACTGAGCCTCTAATCAGTTGAGGACAGAGTACCGCTTGACCTGATTTGTTGTGGGACAGAGTATTACTCTGTCCCCAACTAAAAATGAAACTGTCCCGCAATATTGTAAGTTCGACTATTAACGCGGCGCGTTATTAGTTGGGCTAAAAACAGCTAGTTTATTTATCAAAAAAATAATAAATTAGCCAAAAATAGCGCCCTTACATCCGAAAAACGCTTATTTTTACGGGAGTATGTAGCCTAATATTCCGGAGAGTCATTAAGTGCGTGCGGGGAGATAATACGGGTGGGGGTATACTCATTGCGCGCTGTGCCTGAGGGCTCCGCCCGCATTCAGCCATTCCAGCTCAGTGCAGGCCGCGATGGTGCAGCAACACGCTCTCAGTCGAGCGGAAATGCTGCGCCAGCTTTTCCGCTATGTAGACCGAGCGGTGCTGCCCACCGGTGCAGCCGATCGCAATCGTCAGATAACTGCGATTGTCGCGCTTGAATGATGGTAGCCATTTTTCGACAAAAGCCCGGATATCTTCTAACATCTCCGCGACTTCCGGCTGGGCGTCAAGAAAAGCGCAAACCGCCTGATCCTGGCCGGTGAGCGCCTTGAGCGCAGGGTCGTAATGCGGATTGGGCAGGGAACGTACGTCAAACACCAGCGACGCATCGCGCGGCGCGCCTTGGCGAAAGGAAAAAGATTCGATGTACAGCGTCAGTGGTGCGCGGTCGGTTTCGACAAATTCCTTGACCCAGTTGCGCAGCTGGTTGGCGCTGGTGTTGGTGGTGTCAATCATGTGACCGAGCGTCTCGATTGCCGATAGGATTTCACGCTCGGCATGAATCGCCTCAATCAAGCTGCGTGGTTCTTCTTTGCCGCCGGCGCCAGTGTGGTGCGACAGCGGGTGGTTGCGGCGCGTTTCTGAAAACCGCGCGATCAGCACCCGCGTGTCAGCGGTTAAGAACAATACTTTGACATCATGGCCTTCGCCCTGTAGGCGGCGTATGTTGTCAGGCAAGTCCGCCAGCGAATCGGCGCTACGCGAATCGACCGCTACCGCCAGCCGCTGCGAGTTGTCCTTGGCAAAAATAGCCACCAGTTGGTGGAGCAAGACCGGGGGCAGATTGTCGATGCAGTAATAGCCCAAGTCTTCCAACACGTCCAAAGCGACCGATTTGCCAGAGCCGGAAATGCCAGTGATGAGGACGATATGCATAGGAAATGAAAAGAGCGTTAGGGGTTAATCCTTGGTCATGGCTTTTCTTTGTCGCTCCATGAATTCTTCCAGCGTATTGATGCCGCGTAATTGCAAAATGGTATTACGCACCGCAGCTTCAATCAGTACCGCAATATTTCGCCCGGCTGCAACCGGGATAACGACCTTGCGGATGGCCAAGCCGAGAATATCTTCGCTCAGATTCGGCGTCTGCAGACGCTCGAAAGTTTCATCGTGCCCTTGAAAACGCACCAGGTGGACGATGAGCTTCAGACGCATCCGACGGCGCACGGCCGCTTCGCCGAAAATGGCTTTGATGTCGAGCAAACCCAGACCACGAACTTCCAGCATATTTTGCAGCAAGGGTGGGCAGCGGCCTTCGATGACGCTAGGCGCAATCCGTGACAGCTCAACCGCATCGTCGGCGATCAAGCCGTGATTACGGGTAATCAATTCCAGCCCCAATTCACTCTTGCCGATTCCGGACTCGCCGGTAATCAGTACGCCCAAGCCCAACACGTCCATGAATACGCCATGCATGTTGATGCGCTGCGCCAGCTTTTTCGACAGGAATACGCGTAGAAAATCGATGACTTCAGCGGCTGGCAGCGGCGTGGAGAACACGGGAATGTCATTCTCGTCGCAGATCGACAACAAGTCTGGTGGCACTTCCATGCCACGAGCGATGATGATCGCTGGCGGGTTGCCGTCGACCAGTTCATGAATTTGGTAAGCGCGCGACTCAGGTGGCAGGCGGGTGTAATAGCCAATTTCCTGGCGACCAAAAACGTGGATGCGCCCGGGATGGATCAGGTTTAAATGCCCAACCTGATCGGCTGCGGATGCCGCATTGCCCGACATTGGGCGATTGCCGCCATTTTTGCCAGCCACCCATTCCAGCTTCAGCGTGCGGCTGTTATGCTCGTACAGCTGCTGGATGGTCAACACGGGCACGATAGACATAATGGTGGACTTAAGTGGATGAAAGGCTATGCGGCGTCTTACCGGCCAGGCTGCCACGCAAGGATCTGCGCATGGACTGCTGCCGGATCGGGTTCCGTGGAAAGCATGGTGCGGAAAACTTCGTTCGAAAAAATTTCTGCAATTTCTGACAAGATTTCGAGATGCTGCTGCGTGACATTATCCGGAATCAGCACAAAAATGAGCAGACTGACCGGCTTGCTGTCAGGCGAATCGAAAGGAATAGGATTTTTCAGGCGGACAAAAGCAGCCTTCGCAGTTTTTAAACCCTTGATGCGGCCGTGCGGAATAGCGACGCCATGACCCAGCCCGGTGGAACCCAAAGCCTCACGCGCAAACAGGTTATCCAGCACGGTCGCACTGGCAACGTCACAATTAGTTTCAAACAACTGACTGACCAGCTCGAACGCGTGCTGTTTGCTCGATGCATCGAGGTCTAGCACTACGTTAGTGCGCTTTAAAATATTGGCAAGATTGGTCATGGATGAAAATGGGGACGCTGAAATGCTCCGGAAACAATATCGTGGTGAATTATAAGCCGCTTTCTTACTTGCGCAAGGGATGCAATCTGGCGAGCAGTCGGGGAAAGGCCGCACTGTTTGCAACTGGCGTGGAATTAGTCACCGCTATTGCCGCGCATTACGCGTATTCGATGGTCGTTTTATGGTCGTGAAATTACTGCGCCAAGGGTTGATATCCAGTCCGCCTCGCCGCGTATAACGGCCATAAACCGCCAGCTTTTGCGGTTTGCACATTTGCAGGATGTCAATGAAGATGCGCTCAATGCATTGCTCATGAAAGCCGTTGTGGTTCCGAAAGCTGATCAAATATTTCAGCAGGTTTTCTTGGTTGATGGGGTCGCCGACATAATGAATCTGCACGCTGCCCCAGTCAGGCTGCCCTGTTACGGGGCAATTTGTTCTGAGCAAGTGTGAAACCAGCTTTTCTTCAACCGCAGGCACATCCTTGGTGGTGGTTAATAAAGCAGGGTTGAGCGCGTATTCGTTAACGTCGATGTCGAGCCGATCCAGCAGCAAACCCTCCAACTCTTCCAGTCTGAGCGTTGAAAACGCATCCTGCGGGGTCAGGGCTATCTGCACCGATGTGCCGAACCCGGCTGACAAGTCGGCGCGCAGCAACTCACGCAAGGCTTCAATGCCTGCCAGTTTGGCTTGGCTAAATGAGTTCAGATACAACTTGAAGGACTTGGATTCAACGATGTTGGGTGAGTCGGCCGGTACCGTCACTGCAAGAATGGCAATTTGCGGTTTTCCTCGCAGATTCAGCCAGGACAGCTCATACGCATTCCAGATATCGACGCCGAAAAATGGCATGGTGCTGCCGACCGACAATTGCTCACGCATATTTTGGCGTGGAATTGAAAACAGCAGCGACGGATCATAGCCGCTGTCATAGGCAGTAGGTTTGCCAAGTGGGGACGCGTCAGGTGTGTTGGGCAATGACATAGAGAGACAGGAATTATCCCAAAAACAGTTTGTACACAGGATTGTGCGTTTCATTCCAGTGCCGGTAGCCGAGGGTCGCAAGAAAATTCCGGAAGGCTTTCATTTCCTTCTTCGGCACCTGCAATCCAACCAGAATCCGGCCATAATCGGCACCATGGTTGCGGTAATGGAACAGGCTGATATTCCAGTTCGGTGCCATGCTTTGCAAAAAGCGGATCAGCGCGCCCGGGCGCTCCGGAAACTCAAAACGATATAACAATTCATCGTGCGCGAGCGGGCTTTTGCCGCCGACCATGTGCCGGATATGCATCTGGCCGAGTTCGTCCTCGGTCAGATCCAGCGTCTTAAAGTTGTGCCGCTCGAAATTTTTCGCAATTTTCGCTGGCTCGTCGCGTTTTGTAACTTCCACGCCGACAAAAACATGTGCTTCCTGCTGGTCGCTGATGCGGTAATTAAATTCAGTCACGTTGCGTGGGCCGACCAGTTCGCAGAAGCGTCGGAAGCTACCTTGTTCTTCCGGGATGGTGACCGCGAAGAGTGCCTCGCGTGCTTCACCCAGCGCCGCCTGTTCAGCCACAAAACGCAGTCGGTCAAAGTTCATGTTGGCGCCGCTTGCGATGGCGACCAGCGTTTCATTTTTGAGCGGCTTTTTCCACGATTTCGAGCGTTCAACGTACTCTTTGGCGCCAGCGATAGCTAGCGCGCCGGCCGGCTCCAGAATGCTGCGTGTATCCTGAAATACATCTTTGATCGCTGCGCATATCGCATCGGTATCGACCAAGATGATATCGTCCACATATTCCCGCGCGAGCCTGAAGGTTTCCTTGCCCACCAGTTTGACTGCGGTGCCATCGGAAAACAGCCCGACATCTGGCAAAGTGATACGGCGGCCCGCTTTCAGGCTGCGCGCCATCGCATCGGCATCCACGGTTTCGACGCCGATGATTTTGATTTCTGGTCGGACTTTCTTGATATAAGCAGCGATACCGGCGATCAAGCCGCCACCGCCGATGGGGACAAAAATTGCGTGTATCGGTTCTGCATGCTGGCGCAGAATCTCCATCCCTATCGTCCCTTGCCCGGCGATCACATAGGGATCGTCAAATGGGTGGACAAAAGTCAGTTTATGTTCTTTTTCCAGCGTCAGCGCATGGTCATAGGCATCGTTGAAAGAGTCGCCGAATAAAACGACATCAGCGCCCCGCGCCTTGACTGCATCGACTTTGAGCGGCGGAGTGGTCACCGGCATCACGATCATCGCTTTGCATCCCAGCCGGTTGGCTGCTAAAGCAACGCCTTGCGCATGGTTGCCGGCTGACGCGCAAATCACCCCGTGCTTCAATTGTTCCGGCGTCAGGTGCGCCATTTTGTTATAGGCGCCGCGCAGCTTGAAGCTAAACACGCTTTGCATGTCTTCACGTTTGAAAAGTATGCGGTTATTCATGCGGCCAGAGAGCAAAGGCGCAAGTTCAAGCGGGGTTTCTTCTGCCACGTCATACACCCGCGCAGTCAGTATTTTTTTCAGGTAGTCAGTCATTGAAGTGTGGGCAATGCCCTTGCTGGTATGCTGATCATTATAATGGACGAATATTTTAATAAAGGTATGAACGCAACATGATCGAATCAGCAGTCCTTTGGTTGTTGTCATGGTTGGCCATTCCACAGGTTGGGTTGACTTCGGTATTCCTGATCAGTTTTGTCTCTGCCACGCTGGTGCCGCTGGGTTCGGAGCCGGCTGTATTTGCCGTGATCAAGGCGGATAGCGATTTATTTTGGCCAGTGATCCTGGTGGCGACAGTCGGCAACACGCTGGGTGGAGTGGTCAACTACTGGATGGGCTATGGCGCGCATGAAGCCTTTGCCAAAGAAAAAAAGACACACTGGTTTGGCTGGGTGGAGCGTTTTGGTCCGAAAGCAATGTTCATGACCTGGCTGCCAGGAATCGGCGATCCGATCAGCACGCTGGGCGGTTGGCTCAAGCTATCGTTTTGGCCTTGCGTCTGGTACATGGCGGCCGGGAAATTTTTGCGCTACATCATCATGACCTGGGCGCTGTTGAATGTGCCGGATCATATCTGGCACCAGATTGCAGGCTGGATCGGGTAATTTTTGTAATAAAGAAACGATATGAATTGCGAACTGTGCGAACAAGAAGGTGGTGAAGTCCTGGTGCGTCATGCTAATTGGCGGGTGGTGCTGGTCGAAGATGCCGCGTATCCCGGATTTTGTCGCGTGATCTGGAATGCGCACATGCGGGAAATGACGGACCTTGTACCGGCCGAACGCTCTGAGTTGATGATGACCGTCTGCAAAGTCGAATCAATAATCCGTGAAGTGATGCAACCGGATAAAATCAATCTCGCCAGCTTGGGCAACGTGGTGCCGCACTTGCACTGGCACGTGATTCCGCGTTATGTAGACGATCCCCAGTTCCCGGCGCCAATCTGGGCGGAGACGAAGCGCATAAGCGATCCGGGTATGCTGGCGGCGCGCTTGGCTTTGCTGCCGTCACTGCGTGAGACGCTGGTGAGACGCCTGAGTTAGTCGTAATAATTTTGGCGCCTGCGCACCAACATGAAAACAAGTTAGACTTGCGTCTTGAACCCATACCGTCAAAGTATTTCTGCAAATAATGAGCGAATCGAAACAAACAAAAACAGCGCCGATCCCGACTGCCCTCACGGTGCATCAGCAATCTGGCGTGCTTGAAATCTCTTATGAGGATGGTGCGGCGTTCCGCTTGCCGTTTGAACTGCTGCGCGTGTATTCTCCGTCAGCTGATGTAAAAGGGCATGGGCCAGGGCAGGAAACGCTACAAACCGGCAAACGCAAGGTGACGGTGATGGCGGTTGATCAAGTGGGAAACTATGCGGTGCAGCCGCGTTTTTCCGATGGTCATGACACGGGAATATTTACCTGGGAATATCTGTATTGGCTGGGTGAGCATCAGTCCGATTTGTGGCAGGATTATCTGGTGCGGCTGACTGCAGCAGGTTTCACACCGGAGAGTGGGCGCGATGCCCCCATGCCTGAGCGTGGGGCCAGCACCAGCGGATGCAGTAGCTGATTTTCTGCTTATAACATGACAAAAACAACACATTTTGGCTACGAGACAGTCACCGAAGAAGACAAGGCGCACAAGGTGGCTGAAGTCTTTCATTCGGTTGCCAGCAAGTACGATCTGATGAATGACCTGATGTCGGCTGGTTTGCACCGCGTCTGGAAGGCATTCACTATCGCGCAGGCAGGCGTGCGTCCCGGATTTCGGGTGCTCGACATTGCTGGTGGTACCGGCGATCTGGCAAAGGCTTTTATCATGCAGGCGGGGCCCAGCGGACAGGTCTGGTTGACGGACATTAATGAGTCGATGTTGCAAGTCGGGCGTGACCGGCTATTGAATAATGGCCAGGTTGCCCCCATTTTGCTGTGCGACGCAGAGCATTTACCCTTCCCTGACAATTATTTTGACCGTGTCACGGTGGCTTTCGGTTTACGCAATATGACGCACAAAGACCAGGCCTTGGCCGAGATGCGGCGGGTGTTAAAGCATGGCGGGAAGTTGCTGGTTCTGGAATTTTCCAAAGTATGGGAGCCTTTGCAAAAGCCGTACAATATGTTTTCGTTTTCCATTTTGCCCTGGCTGGGAAAGAAAATAGTCGATGACGCAGACAGTTATCGCTATCTGGCAGAATCCATCCGCATGCATCCGGATCAAAATGGCTTAAAGGAAATGATACAAAATGCCGGGCTGGACAATGTTCAATACTTTAATCTGACTGCAGGTGTGGCAGCGCTTCACACCGGAATAAAACTATAGGAGTGACCATGAAAAAATTTGTTATTGCATTAATGATGGTGGCTAGCACAATGTCGCTGGTGGCGGCAGAGGCACAGGCAGTACGTCTGGGCGGCGGTGGTCGGACAATCGGGAAGCAGTCGCCTACGGTCGCAAAACAGGCGCCCATGCAAGCGGCCGCGAAACCCGCTGCGCCCGCGGCAACCACACCACCGGTAGCTGCACCCAAGCCGCCTAGCCCGTGGCGAGGGATTCTGGGCGGCGCACTGCTCGGTCTTGGTTTGGGTGCCCTGCTGTCTAGCATGGGTATCGGCGGTGGCATGGCCAGCATGATCAGTACCTTCCTGATGATTGCGCTGCTGGGATTTGCGGCGATGTTCCTCTACCGCATGTTCACTCGCAAAAAAGAAGCGGAATTACAGCCGAGCGCTTATGCCAGTGGATATTCGGGCGGCTATGGCGGTGCAGGTACGCCGGAAATCGGCTCACGTCTTGAGCCACAGCCATCCTATCAACCAGCGCAGGTAGCTGCTGTTCCGTATGGCGTGCCAGCTGATTTTGATGTACCTGGCTTTTTGCGCAGCGCCAAAACTTATTTCATCCGTTTGCAGGCATCATGGGATAGGGCCGATGTGAATGACATCCGCGAATTTACGTCGCCGGAAATGTTTGCCGAGTTGAAAATGCAGTTGCAGGAGCGTGGCGCCACGCCTAATGTGACCGATGTCGTGACGCTTGAAGCCGAACTGCTCGGTATCGAAAATGTGGGTAACGAGCAGATGGCAAGCGTGCAGTTTTATGGCGCGATGAAGGAGTCAGCGAATGCGCCAGCCGAGGACTTTGCCGAAGTATGGAATCTGACGAGACCTTTGTCGGGGCCAGGCGGATGGGTATTGGCGGGTATTCAGCATTCGAACTGAAACACTCACGACTGACGATTGAACTGTTACACTAAACCGCCCGCATCATTTGCGGGCGGTTTGGTTTCTGATGAAGATTACCTCCCCCTGAACCATGCTAAAACTGTTGCGGCTACTGAAAATTGTGCGTGTCGTATTGCGCTATGGCCTGGATGAATTTGCCACAACCGGCATGGCGACTCCGCGGCTGGCCCGTTTGTTCAGTGCGCTATTTTTCTGGCGCGACCTTTCCTCGCCGCGCGGAGTGCGTTTGCGCTGCGCGCTGGAAGATCTCGGCCCGATTTTTGTCAAGTTCGGGCAAGTGCTGTCGACGCGACGTGACTTGCTGCCATTGGACATTGCTGATGAGCTGGCCAAGTTGCAGGATCGCGTCCCCCCCTTCGATTCTGATCTCGCGATCAAACAAATCACGCTCTCCTTGGGCGCTCCGCCCGATCAATTATTTACGCATTTTGAATGCGTGCCGGTAGCTTCTGCATCGATAGCGCAAGTTCATTTCGCTACGCTAAAAAATGGCAAGGATGTGGCGGTCAAGGTGTTACGTCCGGGCATGCAAAAGCTGATCGAGGAAGACCTCGCACTGATGTGCATTGCGGCATCCTGGGTTGAAAAAATCTGGGCAGATGGTCGTCGCCTCAAACCGAAAGAGGTGGTCGCTGAATTCGACAAATACCTGCATGATGAATTGGACTTAATGCGCGAGGCGGCAAACGGCAGTCAGCTGCGCCGCAATTTTGCCGGCTCCGACATGCTGATGGTGCCTGAAATGCATTGGGACTATTGTTCCAGCAGCGTGATTGTGATGGAGCGCATGCGCGGCATCCCCATTTCACAGCGCGAGCGCTTGATCGAGGCGGGTGTGGACATGAGTAAATTGTCACATATGGGCGTTGAAATTTTCCTCACGCAGGTTTTCCGCGATGGCTTTTTCCACGCAGATATGCATCCGGGCAACATCATGGTATCGATTGAACCGGCTACTTTCGGCCGTTACATTGCGCTGGATTTCGGTATCGTCGGCACACTAACCGAATTTGACAAAAATTATCTGGCGCAGAATTTCATTGCGTTCTTCCGCCGCGATTACAAACGCGTTGCCGAAGCACATATTGAGTCCGGCTGGGCGCCCAAGGATACCCGCGTTGATGAATTGGAAGCAGCGGTGCGTGCTTGTTGTGAGCCGATATTTGACCGTCCTTTGAAGGATATTTCATTTGGGCAGGTGTTGCTGCGCCTGTTCCAGACTTCGCGCCGCTTTAATATCGAAGTTCAACCGCAATTGGTGCTGATGCAAAAAACCCTGCTTAATATTGAGGGTTTGGGGCGACAGCTCGATCCTGAGCTCGATCTCTGGAAAAGTGCCAAGCCCTATCTGGAAAGCTGGATGAAAGAGCGGCTTGGCTGGCGCGGCTTGGTCGCGCGGTTGAAGGAAGAGGCGCCGCGCTACACGAATATCCTGCCGCAATTGCCGCGTCTGATACATCAGGCGCTCACACAGGCCGCTCAGCCGCAACAAGCGGACACGGTCCTGCTGGATGCGTTGATACAGGAGCAAAAACGCACTAGCAGGCTGCTGGGCATTATCGTCTATGCTGGTGGCGGTTTGCTGGCGGGATTGTTACTCGTCAGACTGTTCTCCAACTGGCACCACTTTTTCTAGCGGCCTCTTGTTGTAGTAAGGCTGCAAACTGCAAAAAAACACGCATTTATCGCGGCTTTTCATTTATCGTGACAAGCATTGTCTTCCCGTTATAATGCGTCGAACTTTTTTGCAAAGCCTGCCTATAACAATGGTGCCATGAACACGCTCATCTGGTTTGTCATCCTTTATTGGGTCATCTCGGTCGGTATCGGACTATATGCTGCCCGTTATGTAAATAACTCGAAAGATTTTGCTATCGCAGGCCGCTCCCTACCGATGTACATCGTCACGGCCACGGTGTTTGCCACCTGGTTTGGTTCTGAAACCGTATTGGGCATTCCATCGACCTTTCTCAAGGAGGGAATGAAAGGCGTAGTGTCCGACCCATTCGGCTCATCGCTCTGCCTGGTTTTTGTCGGGTTATTTTTTGCGCGCCGCCTCTACCGCATGAATTTGCTGACGATAGGCGACTATTACCGCGAGCGTTTCGGGCGTGCGGTTGAGGTGCTGGTCACGCTGTGTATCGTGGTTTCCTACCTGGGGTGGGTGGCGGCGCAGATCAAGGCGCTTGGTCTGGTCTTTAATGTGGTTTCCGATGGCTACATCTCAATGGAGGTGGGTATGCTCATCGGTGCGGCCAGTGTGCTGATTTACACGCTGATGGGTGGCATGTGGTCGGTTGCGATTACCGATTTTCTGCAGATGATCATCATCATTGTTGGCATGCTGTATATCGGTTGGGAAGTGTCGGGCATGGTCGGTGGCGCCGGTGCGGTGATTGAGCATGCATCGAATGCGGGCAAGCTGAACTTTTGGCCGGAGGCAAATCCGAGGGAAATGCTGTGGTTCTTTGCCGCGTGGATAACGATGATGCTCGGCTGCGATCCCGCAGCAGGACGTATTTCAGCGCGTGGCCTCATCCAAGAATGAAAATGTGGCGGTAAGCGCTTCGGTTCTGGGTGGCGTACTGTATTTTATTTTTGCGTTTATCCCGATGTTCCTGGCCTATTCGGCCACGATGATAGACCCGGAAATGGTGGACAGTTTGATTGGCAAGGATTCGCAATTGATTTTGCCAACGCTGATCATGACCAAGATGCCAGTGCTGGCGCAGGTGATGTTTTTTGGCGCATTGCTGTCAGCGATCAAGAGTTGCGCCAGTGCGACCTTGCTGGCGCCATCGGTGACATTCTCCGAGAATATTCTGAAGGCGATGTTGCCGAACCAAAGCGATAAACAGTTTCTGTTCATGATGCGTGTCGTGGTACTGGTATTTACCGCTATCGTTACCTTGTTTGCGTTGAATACCAACGCCAGCATTTTCCAGATGGTTGAAAATGCTTACAAAGTGACCCTGGTTGCGGCTTTTGTGCCATTGGCTTTTGGCATGTACTGGAAGCGGGCTACCCGCAATGGTGCAATGGCTTCGATGATACTCGGCCTGGCTTCATGGATATTGCTGGAATATTTTGCGCCGGAAGGGTTCTGGCCGCCGCAATTGGTTGGCGTATTATTAAGTCTGGCAGGGATGATTGTCGGTTCCTTATTGCAGCGTCCGATCCCGCAAGCAGCCTGATTTTTTGTGCGCCATGGCGGCGGTGGCGAAAATTATGCATCAGCGATTCATGTCGGCTCAATAATATGGCCCGAAACCCTATATAATTCATGGTTTTACAGGCTTTTTCTGGGTGCACCATGCCGATTTACGCTTACCGTTGCGAAGAATGTGGTTTTTCGCAAGACATACTGCAGAAACTTTCAGACGCGCCGGTGGTGGAATGCCCATCCTGTGGCAAGTCTGGCTTCAAGAAGCAACTGACTGCAGCCGGCATCGGCAGCCAGGGTAGCAAGCCTGACTCTTTTGCTGGTGGATGTGGCGCCTGCCCGATGGCTGGCGGTTTTGGCGGACCCTGCGGTTAAGCCTGGGCATAGCGAATAAAAATGCGAAAATATTTCATCACCGGTTTGCTTGTATTGATCCCGCTTGCAATCACAGCGTGGGTGCTGCTGCTCGTGATTGACACGATGGATAAGTCACTGTTGTTGTTGCCGGCAAGCTGGCGACCGGACGCACTGGTCGGTTTTCATATTCCTGGTTCTGGCGTCGTCCTGACACTATGCGTCATTTGGCTCACCGGTTTGCTGGTGCGGAATTATGTCGGCACCTATATTTACCAGATATGGGAGCGTGTGCTGAGGCGCATTCCTATCGTGAATTCGCTGTATTTCAGCGTAAAGCAGGTTTCTGATACGCTATTTTCATCCTCTGGAAATGCCTTTCGCAAAGCAGTACTGGTGCAATACCCGCGCGAGGGCATGTGGGTGATCGCCTTTCTGACCGGCATACCGGGTGGCGATGCCAGAAAACATTTGCCTGGAGATTACGTCAGTATCTATGTGCCAACGACACCTAACCCCACGTCAGGTTTTTTCTTGATGATGCGCCGGTCGGAGGTGATCGAGTTGAACATGAACGTCGACGATGCGCTGAAATACATTATTTCCATGGGAGTAGTGGCGCCCTCCTGATGTTTGTTGTTCAATACCGCCTAATACATCACACATTTTTTTGTGCCTATGCACAAGCTATTATCAAACACCCCTTGAATTAAGACTGGTAACAAAATGTCCATGCGAACCAATTATTGCGGCCTCACTACCGAGGCATTTCTTGGCCAAACCGTCAGCCTGTGCGGCTGGGTACACCGTCGGCGCGACCACGGCGGCATCATCTTTATCGACCTGCGCGATCGCGAAGGTTTGGTGCAGGTAGTATGTGATCCGGATCGGGCTGAGGTATTCAAGAACGCTGAATCGGTACGCAATGAATTTTGTCTGCGCGTCACTGGTGTGGTGCGTGCGCGCCCTGAAGGCACGATCAACAACAATCTCACTTCAGGAAAAATTGAAGTGTTTTGCGAGCAGCTCGAAGTGCTCAATGCTTCGATTACGCCACCGTTCCAGCTGGATGACGACAATTTGTCCGAAACCACGCGTCTGACGCATCGTGTACTCGACCTACGTCGCCCGCAGATGCAAAACAATTTGCGCCTGCGCTACAAGGTAACGATGGAGGTGCGCAAGTTCCTCGACGCGAATGGCTTCATCGACATAGAAACGCCGATGCTGACCAAATCGACACCGGAAGGTGCGCGCGATTATCTGGTGCCTTCGCGTGTGAATGAAGGCACTTTTTTCGCTTTGCCGCAGTCGCCGCAGTTGTTCAAACAACTGCTGATGGTTGCCAACTTCGACCGCTATTACCAGATAACAAAATGTTTCCGCGATGAAGATTTGCGCGCGGATCGTCAACCGGAATTCACACAGATCGACTGCGAAACCTCGTTCATGAATGAGGAAGAAATTCGTGCGATGTTTGAAGAGATGTTGCGCACAGTATTCAAGAATGCGATCAATGTCGACCTGCCGAACCCGTTCCCGGTAATGGATTACGCGACCGCGATGGGCAAGTACGGTTCCGACAAACCGGACATGCGCGTCAAGCTCGAATTCACGGATGTGACCGAGGTGATGAAGGATGTCGCTTTCAAGGTGTTCAGTGGCGCAGCCAACATGGAAGGCGGTCGCGTAGTGGCATTGCTGGTGCCGGGCGGATCGAAGGAAGGGGCAGGCATGCCGCGCTCCGAAATCGACGCCTACACGCAGTTTGTCGCGATTTATGGCGCCAGGGGCTTGGCTTACATTCGGGTTAACGACAAATCCAAAGGCAGCGCCGGTTTGCAGTCGCCGATCGTCAAGAACTTGCATGATGCCGCGCTGGAAAAAATTCTTGCGCTCACCGGCGCTCAAGATGGCGACCTGATTTTCTTTGGCGCTGACAAAGCCAAAGTGGTCAATGATGCGATGGGTGCCTTGCGCGTCAAAATTGGTCACTCGGAGTTCGGTCAAAAGAATGGTTTGCTGGAAGCCGGCTGGAAGCCGCTGTGGGTGGTCGATTTCCCGATGTTCGAATATGACGAGGATGGTCAGCGTTGGGTTGCCTGCCATCACCCGTTCACCGCGCCTAAGGATGGGCACGAAGAATTCCTCGAAACCGCACCGGGCAAGTGCATTGCCAAAGCTTATGACATGGTGATGAATGGCTGGGAACTCGGAGGCGGATCGGTACGGATTCACAAGGAAGCAGTGCAGAGTCTGGTGTTCCGCGCGCTCAAGATTGATGCTGAAGAAGCACAGCTTAAATTCGGTTTCCTGCTAGATGCGCTCCAATATGGCGCGCCGCCACATGGTGGCATCGCTTACGGTCTGGATCGGATCGTGACGATGATGACGGGTGCGGAATCGATACGCGACGTGATTGCCTTCCCGAAAACCCAACGTGCGCAATGTCTGCTGACACAGGCACCGTCCGAAGTAGACGAAAAGCAGTTGCGTGAGTTGCATATTCGTTTGCGCAATGTGGAGCCGGCAGTCAAGGCGTGATCTGCATGAAAAAAGGAGCGGTGAGCCGCTCCTTTTTTACACTTGAAACGCATGTACAAAATTCCCGAATCGATTTTGGTTGTCATCCACACTGGCGAATTGGAAGTGTTGCTGATTGAGCGGGCAGACAAGCCAGGATTCTGGCAGTCCGTAACCGGCGCCAAAGATACGCCAGACGAGCCTTTGTTTGAAACGGCGAAGCGCGAAGTGGCAGAGGAAACCGGCATAAAAGTTGTGGCCGACATGACCGACGGTTTGCTAGCCAGGAATGAAGTTCCACAAGGCAATCTGCGCGACTGGCAGATCGTCAACATATATGAAATTTATCCGCGCTGGCGCCACCGTTATGCGCCTGATGTGACGCACAATACCGAGCATGTGTTTGGTTTGCTGGTGCCGCGCACCATGCCCGTGGTGCTGGCGCCGCGTGAGCATCTACGTTATGTCTGGTTGCCTTATCGCGAGGCGGCGGACAAATGTTTTTCGCCGTCGAATGCTGAGACGATTCTGCAACTGCCAAGCCGGTTCAGGCCCTAATCAATTCTTTTCGGTTTGGGTAGCAATTTCTTCCGCAGCCAGTCGATAACGCTCTGCAACTTCCCGTTCAGCACAAAATTCAAGTTGGCAGCCTGCTCTTCTATCGCCTCAAGCCGGTGGCTGTCGCGGTCAGCGTGAGGCAGCTTCAGGTAGCCGTCAACTTCACCCTGCTCACGATGAATTGCCATGCCTGCCTTCATCGCGATGCATAACATTGGTTTGTTGGATGCCAGGCAGTGGATGTACATGTTATCCACGTTTTTGTTACGGCAGTGGATGGCCGCACGGTCAAACAGCTTGGTGCCTACGCACAGGCGTCGTGCCGGAGCGAGAACCGATACGCCAAATTCTGCAATGCTTTCAATTTTCCCACTGTCGGACAGTGCTGGTAGCGATTCCGGCGGGGCAAAAGCAAGATGGCCCACACCGACTAGATTGAAGTTGCTTTCATACACGCCAAAAATGGTGTCGCGCGAAAAGTCGATGTTGTTGACGTATCTGGCAATGGCATCATCTCCCAAAGGACTGCCAAAGCGAAATTTACGGTCTGTTGGGTCGAGCGCAAGAAAATGGTTCACCATGTACGTGCGGTCACGTTCGGACAATTCCTTGATGAAAACGATAGCCTTGTGGTCGTCTGTGTAGGCGTGCATTGCTGGCCGTGTCGAGTGAGTGAAAACTATGTTTCAACAGCATTATGCCGACTGTTTGAGCAGCATGGTGTACCAGGGACAAAAAATAGGCTGGTTAAAGCTCAAATTCGGATAGCAATTGCATGGTTCTGGCGTGCGTATCAATGTTGACGGCAGCGTTGACCGCAGCGATGCGTGCTGCATGGATTGCCGCAGGGATTGCTTTGGGGCTGGCCTGTAAAGAAAGTGCTATTTCGCCCGCATTCACGCTTTGTGCGGCGCTCAAGGCGGTGCGCCAGAAGGCAGCCTGCGGATAGGGTTTGTCAGCAAATGTATCGGCGTCTATGCCCCTGCCGAGAAAATCACATTCGGCGGCGTCCAGCAGGTCAAAAAAGCGCTGCGGTCGACGGAAGGCATCGCAGCGCTCGAATAGCTGAATGATGGCTTCTACACGCAGATCCAGGCCACGGCCGATATTTGCATGGTCGCGCGCTGTCATCAAAGCGAGGTCGCGGCACTCGTTTGGTACCTTCAGTCGTGCACACAGTGTTTCAACCAGTGGTACGCCACGCGCTTCATGCCCACGGTGGTGTGGCCAATCAGCTGGTCGCGTTGTGCCCTTGCCAAGGTCATGCATCAGCGCGGCAAAACGCACCGGTAGCGGGAGGTTCTTTTGGGCGGTTAGATCCAGCACGATCATCACATGGACGCCAGTGTCGATTTCCGGATGATATTCTTTAGGCTGCGGTACGCCCCACAGCGCATTAAGCTCCGGCAGAATATGCGCGAGGGCGCCACAGTCGCGCAGCACGGTAAACATGCGCGAGGGTTTTACTTCCATCAGGCCGCGTGCCAATTCCTGCCAGACGCGCTCGGGCACTAGCGCATCTGCTTCGCCGGATGCGACCATCTGCTGCATCAGGGCAGCTGTTTCAGGTGCAATCGAAAAGTCATGGAAGCGGGCGGCGAAACGTGCCACACGCAGAATGCGCACCGGATCTTCGGCAAACGCGGCGGAAACGTGGCGGAATACCCGCGCCTGCAAATCCTGTTGCCCACCAAACGGGTCAACCAGCGTGCCGTCTTCATCCATCGCCATCGCATTGACGGTCAGGTCGCGCCGGATCAAGTCCTCCTCCAGCGTCACGTCGGGCGCGGTATGGAACACAAAGCCGCGATAACCCGGCGCGGTATTGCGTTCGGTGCGTGCTAGCGCATATTCCTCACGCGTTTTAGGATGCAGGAATACCGGGAAATCTTTGCCAACTGGTCGGAAGCCTAACGCCACCATCGCTTCTGGCGTTGCGCCGACAACCACGTGATCGCGGTCCTGCACCTGCAAACCAAGCAAGGTGTCACGAACTGCGCCGCCGACGATGTAGGTTTTCATGTTTGCCGCTTATTCAGCATATAGCCGTGCGATGCGAGGACGCGCACCATATTCGCGCTTTGCCAGGAGTCAGGCTGGCTGACGATTTGGCTGGCGTCCTCGGCCAGCATCGCCAGCAATTTTGCCGTTGTGAATGTCGTGCTATGGGTTGCGAAACCGTCACCGATGGCGCCGCAGTGGTTGCAACGGCTAGCCAGTTCGGCTAGTGCCGCGGCGATGTCATTCGGTACGTCGACTTCGATGGTGGTGTACGTCATCGGTTAGTGTCCTTGGCGGCAAATTACGGCAGGGCGGTGGCGACAAAACTCTTCGGCGATACTGTGCCCAAGCGAGCCTTCAAAGACTGCTGCCGGTTTTCAAACAGCGCCGCATAATAGGTTGCGTTCGATAATACATTCTTCACATAGTCGCGGGTTTCTGCAAATGGAATAGACTCCGCAAAAATAGCGCCTTCAACCGGACGTGCCAGTGTTGAGCGCCAGGTTCGCGGACGTTTCGGTCCGGCGTTATACGCGGCGGAGGCCATCGCCTGCGAACCGTCGAGATCGCTCAGTACCATTTTCAGGTAATTGGTGCCGAGTGTAATGTTGGTCTTGGGTTCATTCACCTGGCTCTGGCTAAAGTCGCTCATGCCAATTTTTCTGGCGACATATTTTGCGGTACCCGGCATCAGCTGCATTAGGCCGGAAGCGCCAACGGTTGATTGCGCACTCGTCACAAAACGCGACTCTTGCCGGATCAGGCCATATGCCCATGCCTTATCCAGCCCCAATTTTTGGGTCGAGGCAGACATCAGGTCGTGATAGGGCGAGGGGAAGCGCTGTGTGAAATCAAATTCTTTTTTGGTGCGATCCGAGGTGTATACCATGCGATCCAGCACCTTATTTTGACGTGCAAATTCAGCCGCAGCCAGCAATTCGCGTTCATTCATCCGGCGCAATTCCCAGTTCCATTCACGCGTGCCTTCAAAGCGCAGGTTCAGCGCAAGCAGCTTCAGCGCACGCTGAAATCCTTGATTGGATGCCATCGGCGCGAGTTCTTCAGCCGTGACAGGATTGGCCTGCGGTGGAATAGTGATTGCATGGCCTAAATCTTCCAATGCAAGTTGGCCATAAAAATTGTGTTGGCGGGCAATTGAGTTGAATAGTCGGTTGGCCTCATCCGATTGCCCTTCGGCAGCCAGTGCACGGCCTAACCAATACACCCAGGCAGGGTCATTCTGCAGTGCCGCTGGCATCGTCTGAATGCCATTTTTTACGAGTTTCCAGTCGCCCGCGCGCAGCGCCGTGCGCACTTTCCATTGATGCCCTTCGACCGACAGCGGTGCATTGCCTGCCTTGCGCCAGTAGCCGATGGCTTCTGGTGCGAGATTAACCGATGCGGGCAAAGCGATTTGCGCCCAGCCTTGCGCCTGTTCCTGCGGCGTCAGCCTGCCTGATGCAAGTTTTAAGGCAAACACCGATTCTTCGTGATTGGATTTTGCCACCCGCCCCAATGCGATCAGGAAGGCTTCATGCGACGCGCGCCCACTTTGCGGGCCGCGAACCAGCGCCAGTGTCGCTAGTTCGCTGGCTCGCGCCACCTGATTGTCTGGTGCACCGCTTAAATCGGCAATGCGCTGTGCCATGCTGCCAGCACCAGACTCGGCTGCCAAGCGGACTTGTGCCCAAATGTCATCGGCATTGAATTGCCCATTTTTAGCCAACGCAGCAATCAGCGCCTGACATCCTTCGCCATATTTTTTGGGTGTTGTCAGCAACGCGCGAGCATCGTCCGCGACATTTTGCTGTTTAGATGCAGCGGACATCAGTGCATAACACTTCAGTTGCAGGTCATCTTTCAGTACAAATTGCGGATAGTGATGGTCGAATGCGCTCCAGTTGCGCTGCCGCCCCAGTTCCAGCAGCCAGTCGTTGCGCAGCCGGTCGGCAATGGCACTGCCCGCATAGCGGGTCAGGAAGGCATTGATTTCGCTGGCTGACGCACTCTTGATGCGCGGTTTCAGGCGAAAATAATCGACATACGAGGGTATGGCATAATGTTTCAGACGGTCTGCCAGTTCAGCTGATTTGGAAGCATTGTCCTTGCGGGCAGCTTCGCGCAGCTCGATAAAGTTGCTGTCGGCGTCGCTTGCTGCATGCGCCAGCGGCATGGCGGCCAGCGATGTGGTGATTGAAAAAGCCATTCCGGCTAGTAGTAAACGAGGCATCACAATACAACTCACAATTTATCTTGAAACAACATGAGTTTACCATCAAGCACATCAGACAAGGGCGCGTTGCGGCGTTCGTTGATTGCCGTCCGGCATAGTCTGGATGAGAAACAGCGTGCGTTATGGGATGCTGCGATCGGCGCTGCTCTCGAACGGTGGTTCGAGGTGCATCCGCTTGGGTCGCTGGGTGTTTACTGGCCGATCCAGAAGGAGCCTGACCTGCTTGCGACCTATGCCAAGCTGGCGGCGCGGGGGGTGAGTCTGTCTCTGCCAGTCGTTGTCGGCAAGGAAGAGCCGCTGCAATTTTCTGCCTGGAAGCAGGGCGATGCCTTGGCCAAAGACGCGTTTGGCGTACCGGTGCCTGAGGTGGAAGTGTTTGTGCCTGCGCCTGATGCGCTGCTGATTCCGTGCGTCGGTTTTACCGCAGCGCGCTTCCGGCTCGGTTATGGCGGCGGGTTCTACGACCGCACACTCGCCGCGACACCCAGACCCTACGCAATTGGTGTCGCCTATGCCTGTCAGGGGACTGAGTTTGACATCGGCCCCTATGACATTGCGCTGGATATGATCGTCACGGAAGCGTAAGCACACATCCAGCGTTGTTCTTCCGGAAGCTTCCAATAGAAAATGAAGACTGTCCCGCAATCATCTAAAATATTGTTACTACGACTATTAATGCATCGCGTTATTAGTTGTCATCAAAACGGGCGTTTGAGAACTTCTGGCGGCTTCCCAAGCGCCAAATATGCCGATAGATCACCGTTTTTTCTAATTTTTTGTAGGGGTATATGCCTAAATCTAGCGCAGAGCCATTAAATACCGGCGGGAGGTAAAATACACAGCGGGGTATTGCCATATTGGCGATGCGCTAGTTAGGCGTTGCATCCTTTGCGTACAAGTCACGCCAGTGACGTAAGGCACCCCGTATCTCTTCTTTCATCTGCTCGTCATTCCACGGTTTGGTCAAAAATCGGTATGCTGCGCCCTTATTAATTGCATCTGTGACGGTCGCAATTTCTGAATACGCAGATAGCACCATGCGGACAGTTTCTGGGTACAGGCTTTTTACCAAAGACAAAAATTCGGTGCCGGTCATGTCCGGCATGCGCTGGTCGGAGATGACGAGTTGGACTGGGTGTTGTGCCAATAGTGAGAATCCTTCAGCCGGACTTTCGGCGGACAGGATGTTGTAGCCCTCGCGTCGCAGGATGCGTTTAAGTGCGGATGCGATATTGATTTCATCGTCGACAATCAAAATGGTATTTTGTCCGGCGATGCTGGCCTGTCCCGACACATCCATCCTGACGTCCTGCAAGAGCAAGCGCGCAATGTCGTCTGGCGGGCAGGGTTTTGAGAAATAATAGCCCTGCATTTCATCGCATTCGCTGCGCCGCAGGTACTGCATTTGCTCAATGGTTTCTACCCCTTCGGCCAGCACAGTTTTGCCGAGTTTGTGCGACATCGCGATGGTCGCCTGCGCAATTGCTGCATTGACTGGGTTGGTTGTGATGTCGCGGATAAAGGACTGGTCGATCTTGACTACATCAATTGGGAAACGCGACAGATAAGTCATAGAGGAATAACCGGTGCCAAAATCGTCGAGCGAGATGCTGACGCCGAGTTCTTTGAGCTGGGTCATATTGCGGGTGGCAGCTGCCATGTCCTGCATCATCGCACTTTCCGTTATTTCGATTTCAAGAAAGCGTGACTCAATCTGATAAGCATCCAATACATTCGCAATGTGAGCCGGCAGGGTTGGTAGGCGGAAATGACGGGCAGCAAGATTGATTGCAACCTTGATCGGCGGCAAACCGGCATCCAGCCAGGCTCGCATCTGGCGGCAGGCTTCATTCAGCACCCATTCTCCGATAGCAACGATCTGGTTGCCTTTCTCCGCCATCGGGATGAACTTGTCCGGTGACACCACGCCGCGTTCCGGGTGGTGCCAGCGGATCAGTGCTTCGAGGCCGGTAACGCTGCCGGAAAACAGGCGCACTTGTGGCTGGAATAGAAGCTGCATTTCGCCGTTCTCAATCGCTTGCAGCAATTCGCGCCGTTCATTGACTAATACCGCCATTGCTTCTTCAAAGCGGCAATAGCGGTTGCCGCCATAGGATTTTGCCTGCAGGGTTGCGCTCATGGCATTGCCCAGAATTTGTAGCGCGCTGTCGCCGCCGCAAGGGGTATAGGCGACGCCGATCGAGGCGGTGGTGCTGACAGCATGCTCGGCGTAAAAAAATGGTTGGTAAAAACTTTCCAGTATGCGTGTGGCGACGTCGCCGCTGTCGGTCTCAATGCCAGCACTGAGTGGGCTAAGTAAGATCGCAAATTCGTCGCTGCCGATGCGTGCGACGACATCGGATTGACGCAAGGCTTGGGTGAGTCTGGCTCCAGCCTCGGCCAGGATGATGTCGGCGCCGTCCTGGCCGAGTAGTGAATTGATGTTTTTGAAGTCGTCAAAATCGACGTGTAGCACGCTGATTTGCTGGCCGTTCTTCTGCGCAGCATCGAGCGTTGTCGTTAGCGTGCTCAGGAAGGACGACCGGTTAGGCAGCCCGGTCAATTGATCGAACAGCATCAATTGGTCGATTTGCCGCTCAAAGTGTTCACGCTGCGATAAATCCTCGCCGATCATGAAAAGGGACTGGATGTTGTCCTGAGTGTCACGAATCGCGGCGATGGTCTTGCCTTCAAGATAGCGCTCGCCATTTTTACGACGATTGATGAATTCACCTTTCCAGATTTCGCCTCGATTTATGCTTTCCCAGAGAGAGCGGTAAGTGTCCTTCGGCGTTTCGCCGGAGCGGAACAGTGCGGGCGTCTGTCCGATCAACTCTTCGCTGGCGTAGCCGGTGATATTGATGGCTGCCGGATTGGCATACAGGATGACCTGATTCGGGTCGGTGATTAAAATGCTGCCGGGATAATTGGACGATACATTCTGGAACAGCCGCGCCACTTCCTGACTATGTCTGATTGTCGTGGTATCGATGCCTATCAGCAAAATGGGCGAGACCAGCCCGGCGGTATCCCCACGATCGTCGATGAACCAGGACATCGGGATTGGCGTGTCATCGGCGCGCAATAGTTCAAAATCGATATGTGTAGGCGGATTGTCGTTATTAAATGCCGCCAGGATTTCTTCCTTTCTGGCCTCGGGTAGAAGCGCTTCAAAGGGTTGGCCGACCAGTTGCTCGGCCTGTTCATAACTGAGTAATTTCAGGCCGAACGGATTGACAAACCGCACCTGCAATTGGCGGTCCAGATATAGCAGTACCAATCCTGGTGCATGGGACAGGTCGATGCTGTCGAAAAGTTTTCTCATGCCAATTCCAGTAAGGGGTCGACCGGCAGGACCACGCGGAAGGTCGTTTTGACGCCGGGTTCAGAATGTACATCAATGCGCCCTTTGTGGCGCTGCACAATCCCCCAGGATAGCGACAATCCTAACCCAGTTCCTTTGCCGACCGGTTTGGTCGTGAAAAATGGTTCAAACACATGTTTCATAATCTCCGGTGGAATGCCACTACCGTCATCTTGTACTTCGATCCAGATATTATTTTCTTCATGGCCGGTACGGATGATGATGTGGCCGACACCTTCGATTGACTGCGCAGCATTCACTAGCAGGTTCAGAAAAACCTGATTAAGTTGCGCTGGAATGCAATGCACCAATGGTAGTTTCCCATACTGGCAAGTGATTTCGGCCTTGTTCTTGATCACGTTACGCACGATGTTGAGTGTGCTGTCGAGGCCATGATGTATATCGACCCATTGCCAGTCTACTTCACCCACGCGCGAGAAATTCCTTAAAGCCAGCACAATCTTGACGACCCGTTCCAGACCTTCGAGTGATTCACGTATCAATTTTGGCAAGTCGTCGATGATATAATCGTGACCGGAGACTTGCTTGATTTGATGCACACGCTCAAACACATGCGGCAACTGGGCGGCAAGCTGAGTTTTAGCTTCGCGATACGCGCTATCGACGGCCAGCAATTCATCCACGTAGCAGCTGAGCGTGGTGACGTTGGATTGGATAAAGCTGATCGGGTTGTTGATTTCGTGCGCAATGCCGGCCGTGAGCTGACCGATCGCAGCCATTTTTTCGGATTGCACTAGCTGATTTTGCGCGTCTTCCAGTTTGGTATTGAGCGCCTTGACCTCATCCAATTGCTGTATCAGGTTGGCTTCTAGCGCTTTGCGATCGCTGATGTCAAGCGTGATGCCGCCGAGCAGCTTGCCGCCATCTTCTCCATCAATGACAAACTTCGTGGTTGTGTAATGGCGTCCCTTATATTCATCAATTACAGATTCGCTGATACCGGAAGCGAGCACGCGTTCGTCGTCTACGTTGACTTTATTGGCAAAGGCGCGTGGAAAAACGTTGAAGTTGGTTTTGCCAATAAGGCCAGCTGGATCAACTCCCAACAGGGTTTTGAAGCCTTGGTTGGCCATCAATATGCGCAAATTGCTGTCCTTGATATATGCCATCCCTGGCAGATGGTCGAGGAAGTGCTGGGTTAGCGCCTGTGCACTGCGCGCTTGCTGCTCCGCTAGTTTTCGGTCGCTTATGTCAATGATCGCGGATTGAACAAGCAGACGATTTCCAATTGTGATGGGTCCGGAAAACACTTCCACATCGCGCAGATTGCCATTAGCCAGACGATGGCGAAACTCAAAATGATTAGCTTTGCCTTGCTTAGTCAGGTTTAATCTAGTTTGAACTTGTTCTGGTTCGTGAGTGTTGATCGCGCTGATATTCATGCTGCGCAGTATTTTCTCGGCCCAGCCATAATAGTCGCTGGCGCGAGCATTGGCATCGACGATCTGACCGTCGGAAGGGTCAATGAGCAGCATCGCCACACTATTATTAGCGAACAAGTTACTGTAAAGTGCCTCGCTCTCAATTAATGCCGTTTCTACCTGTTTGCGTTCAGTGATATCGCTCACAAATCCGTGCCACATCACTGACCCATCTGACTCTCGCTGCGGCAACGCGTTGGCGTATATCCAGCGCGCCGCTTCATTTCCAAATTGAACACGAAACTCTTGACGCCAAGGGCTTAAATTTTGAGCTGATTGCTGGAGGGCGGCGACGACAGCATCATGGTCGTCTGGATGCAGTGCCGAAAATATTTTCGACGCATCCTCGACGACCTCATCTGGATTGACGCGGAATATTTGGGACAGGGCTGCACTGGCAAATGGCATGCAGGAGCTGCCATCTGGACGTATCTTGAACTGGTAAATTACGCCGGGTAATTGAGAGGCTATTTTCTGGATTCGGCCCCGTGACTCTTCGCGCAATTGTTGTAGTTGTTTGCGAACTGTGATGTTTTCATGCGCAATCACCACACCGCCGCCGGCGTCGCTTAACGGGGAGACGTACATGACGAACCAACGTTGCGTGTTTTGGGAATGACATGAATATTCTAGCTCAAAGCTAGGCAACGCACCGGACAGTACGGCTAGAATGCCCGCGCGCGCAGCTTCAGCTTCATCTCCATGCAAATGACTGCGTGCGGTGTCACAAATATCCAGATAATTCAGACCGACCGAGCCGGTAGCCAGTTCGGGGGCACCATTTTCTTTAGCGAACTGTTGCCATGCGCGGTTGACTGTGACGATGACGCCTTGCCGGTTCAGAACGGCAATGTGTTCAATCAGTGAGCTAAGCACAGTAATGTTGAAGGTTTCGCTCTCTCGCAGCGCTTGCTCTGCCTTGATGCGGGCGGCGTCACGGTCAAAATTATCCAGCGCAAAACTGATATCCAGTGCCATTTCCAGCAGCAGATTGCGTTCGCCTTCATCGAACGCAAAAACTTCGCCAGCATAGATGGTAAGTGCGCCGATGACAACGCCATTCAAATGCAGCGGTAGTGCGGCTGAAGCGTGCCAGCCGAAATGCGCCGCCCGCTCGCGCCATGCCACGGTGCTTGGATCCTTATGATAATCCTGGCTCCAAATGGCTATATTGTCGCGGATCGCGGTGCCGGTTGAGCCGCGTCCGGTCGGCTCATTGGCGTCCAGAGAAATATGGATATTATCCAGATAATCGAGTCCCTCGCCAAAAGACGCCACCGGTTTGACCAATCCGGTGGACGGATCAACCATGCCGATCCACGCCATTTTCATACCGCCAAAGTTCACGGCATCGCGGCATATCTGCGGGAACAGCTCTTCCATATTGGTACAGCGCACGATTGCCTGGTTGCATTGGCTTAATGCCGCATAGAGTCGTGTCAGGCGCCGGAGTTTTATCTGGTTCCATCGTACCAGCAGGTAGAGCAAGCTGCCCGTAACGACGACGAACAGCAAACCCTTGCCAAGTTCAAGTTGACTGTGAAGCACCGGATCAGCGACGGTGATATTGAGGAGCATGCCGGATGCGATGATCCAGACTGCGGCAAAGCCGGCGTACAGAAGCGCGATAGTGACGGGGCTGAGTTGCCTGTTGAACAACTTCTCTTTTGAATCCTGATTCATCTCAGACCCGCTGATTTAAAAATATGGCTGGAATAGACTGTTGCTTGTTGGCACTTTTCTATTTTGGCAGAAAAGCAGTCTGAAATACCTGTTTTTTTTATTGTTGTAGTGAGAAATGACACGCGTGCAGCAACAGAACGTAAGTCTGAGATTATGACAACTAATAACGCGGCGCGTTATTAGTTGGCGAAAAAACCGGCATTTTGGGGCATAGGGCGGCTGGTCAAGCCAAAAAAAAGCCTGTTTTTACCCGAAAAACGCAATTTTTTAAGGGAGTATGTGGGTTAATTTGACGGATAGCAATATAATCCGCGCCGAAGGTAAAATACGGCTGGGAGTATATGGCTGGCGCGCGCTTAATCCTGGCCGTTCAGGCGTTGCAGGATCGCTGCGGTGGCGCTGGCGCGGTTGAGCGTATAGAAGTGGAATCCGGGTGCGCCGCCCGCCAGCAGCCGCTCGCACATCGCGCTGACGACATCCAGCCCAAATGCGCGGATTGACGGCAGGTCATCGCCATAACTGGCGAGCTTGAGACGCATCCAGCGGGGGATCTCAGTGCCGCACATGTCGGAAAAACGCGCCAGTTGTTCGAAGTTGGTGATCGGCATGATGCCGGGCATGATCGGGATCGTCACGCCAGCTTTGCGCGCGTCATCGACGAAGCGGAAATACGCATCGGCATTGTAGAAATATTGCGTAATGGCGGTATTCGCACCCGCATTCACTTTGCGCACAAAATTTTGCAGGTCTTGCTGCGGCGATACGCCTTGCGGGTGCATTTCCGGATAGCCAGCCACATCGATATGGAACCAGTCGCCGGTTTCTTTCCGTATGAATTCGACCAGCGCGTTCGCATACTGAAACTCGCCCTTGGAGCGTTCGCCTTCCGGCAAATCACCGCGCAAGGCGACCAAATGGCGGATGCCCTGCGCCTGATATTCCTGCAAGCGGGTACGGACATGCTCACACCTTGAGCCGATACACAATAGGTGTGGCGCGGCTTCGCGGCCTTCGCTCTGGATTTCGGTGACGGTGTCATTATTGCCGTAGCGGGCTGAGCCGCCCGCGCCAAGGGTGACCGAAAAGTATTTCGCGCCCAAATCGGCAAGTCTGGCACGCGCGGTACGCAGCTTTTCCACGCCTTCTGGCGTCTTGGGCGGAAAAAATTCAATGCTGAAGTAAGGATGAGCCATTTATTTTCGTAATAACAAGGTGGATAAGGCCCACGAAATAATGCTGTAAAGCAGCGCACCGCCGATGGCTGCCCACAGATTCTCGACATAAAATCCGCTTACCATCTGCGCTACCAGCCAGAACATCAGGCCGTTGATGACGAAGATGAACAGGCCCAAGGTCAGCACGGTGACCGGTAGTGTCAGCAACAGCAGCACCGGGCGGATCAGCGTATTCACCAGCCCGAGTATCAGTGCGGCAATCAGCGCCGACCACACGCTGCCCAAGTGTACCGAATCTATTAGATAAGGCACGGCCAGCAAAGCAGCGGCGTTGATGACCCAGATGATGAGCAGGTTCATGGCGTCTTTCGTGTCAATCAAATTCATCTGCGCTGCACCGGCGAGCTAGCGGGTGCAGCGCAGGCTTAGCGCATATTAATAACGGTAATGCTCTGGCTTGTACGGGCCATCCATCGGCACGCCGATGTAAGCTGCCTGATCCGGACGCAGCGTGGTCAGTTGCGAATTCAGCTTTTTCAGCTGCAGTCGCGCGACTTTTTCGTCCAGATGTTTCGGCAGCGTGTACACGCCGACCGGATACGACGCGGTGTTGCAGAACAGCTCGATTTGCGCGATGGTCTGATTCGCAAACGAGGAGCTCATCACATACGATGGGTGGCCAGTGCCGCAGCCGAGATTGACCAGACGGCCTTCAGCCAGCAGGATGATACGACGACCGGATGGGAAGATCACGTGGTCAACTTGCGGTTTGATGTTGTCCCAGGTGTATTGCTTGAGCGAAGCAACGTCGATTTCATTGTCGAAATGGCCGATGTTGCAGACAATCGCCTGATCCTTCATCTTCAGCATGTGTTCATGCGTGATGACATGGTAGTTGCCGGTGCAGGTGACAAAAATATCGCCATGTTCTACCGCATAATCCATCGTGACAACGCGATAACCTTCCATCGCGGCTTGCAGCGCGCAGATCGGGTCGATCTCGGTTACCCAGACTTGCGCCGATAATGCACGCATCGCTTGGGCCGAACCCTTGCCGACATCGCCATAACCAGCGATGATCGCGACCTTGCCGGCAATCATCACGTCGGTGGCGCGTTTGATGCCATCGACCAGCGATTCGCGACAGCCGTAGAGGTTGTCGAACTTGGATTTGGTGACGGAGTCGTTGACGTTGATCGCGGGGAAGGCGAGCTTACCTTCTTTGTGCATCTGGTACAGGCGATGCACGCCAGTCGTGGTTTCTTCGGTGACGCCCTTGATTTCCTTCAGGCGCTTCGAGTACCAAGTGGCATCAATCGCCAGATAACGCTTGATCGAGTTGAACAGGCAGATTTCTTCTTCGGAACCTGGGTTGTTCAGTACGGAAATGTCACTTTCAGCGCGGGTGCCGAGGTGCAACAGCAGCGTGGCATCGCCGCCATCGTCCAGAATCATGTTGGAATAACCGCCATCCGGCCAGTCAAAGATGCGGTGCGAAAATTCCCAGTATTCGTCCAGGTTCTCGCCCTTGAACGCAAATACCGGCGTGCCGCCAGCGGCAATGGCAGCGGCCGCGTGGTCTTGTGTCGAGTAAATATTGCATGAGGCCCAGCGTACTTTTGCGCCCAGCGTTTCGAGCGTCTGGATCAGTACCGCAGTCTGGATCGTCATGTGCAGCGAGCCGGTAATGCGCGCACCTTTCAGCGGCTGGCTGGCAGCGAATTCTTCGCGGATTGCAACCAAGCCGGGCATTTCGGTTTCAGCGATGCTGATTTCCTTGTTGCCCCAGCCTGCGAGGCTAAGGTCGGCGACGAGAAAATCTTTGGAATCTTTAATGACAGCGTTCATCACGCTCTCCTTTCAATTGGTCAGAAAAAAGTAACGTGAGCGCAGTTTCTGTAGTGGAAACTCCGAGCCTGGCGAAATGGAAATTTCGTCGCAACGCTCCTCGGAGGGTGCAATCATACCACTGTCTTGAGGAATTATTTCAAGCGAAAAAGGCGGCTCAAGCGCAGCGCTTATTGCGCAATGGCATTGCGCGTCGTGCGCACGGCCTTGCCTAGTTCCACCACCGACATCGCATAAAAATAGCTGCGATTGTATTTGGTGATGGCAAAAAAATTGTTGGTGCCCAACCAATATTCAGTCGGTTCAGCGCCATTTTGCAAGTCGATCAGACCAAATTTGAGATCACTCGGTAAAGTGAAGCGCGAGCGCACACCGTCAGTCTGGAGTTCAGATACGCTGAATTTCGCTTCCAGCCCCTGACTCAGCAGGTGATCGAGGCGCTCTTTTTGGATAACGTCAAGGCTGACAGGGAAAACGATCGGGTCGCCTCGTTTCCAGCCGTGGCGCGCCAGATAGTTGGCAACGCTGCCGATCGCATCCTGCGGCGATTTGCGCAAGTCGATCTTGCCGTCGCCGTCGAAATCAACGCCAAATTGCCGGATGCTGCCCGGCATGAATTGCGCCCAGCCGATGGCACCAGCATAAGAACCGAGCAAGGAGAGCGGATCAAGATGATATTCCCTGGCGTATAACAGCGTGTTTTCCAGTTCGGCGCGGAAGAATGCCATGCGCATCGCCCGCTTGGGCAAATCCGGGTAATCGAAGGCGAGTGTAGTCAGTACGTCCATTATCCGAAAATCGCCAGTGTTACGGCCATACACCGATTCAACGCCGATAATGCCGACAATGATTTCGGCCGGTACGCCGTATTCCTTTTCGGCGCGGGCGAGGTCGTCTTCGTATTTATCCCAAAATGCCGCGCCTGCCTTGATTCTGACTGGCTCGACGAAGCGTGCCCGATAGGCTTGCCAGTTCTTGGCCTTGCCGGTTGGCGCTGGTTTAATTAGCTGAATGGCTTCGTTTGAGTAGCGCACCTGAATGAAAGTGGCCTCTAGCTCTTCTTTACCAAAACCATGCTTCGCTACCATTTTCTGGATGAAATCCGCCTTATCCTTGGCTAGTCTGGACTTGGTGTCATCAGGTTGCGCGGATTTTTCAGCTTGTGTTGGGATTTCCTGTGAGCCGGCATCGCCCAAGATAAACAGTGTCGGCAATAGGATGAGGTAGCAAGCAAGCCGCAGTGCAGTAGGAGGGATTTTCATTCGAGTTTAGCTGTTCTCACGGCTGGAGATAACACAGGGCAGCACGCGCCGTTGGTCTGCTGTCATTGCTAAAATTATACCGCAACGCACTCTTCAGGACGGATAAATTGAAATCGCGCGTTAGATGGCCATTATTTCCGATAAACTGCCATCTTTGCCAAAGACTGGCATTCGCCCCTCGCAGTTTTGTCATTATGACCACAGCCATCTACTCACATCCGCTTTGCCACCAGCACGAAATGGGACCGTATCACCCGGAATCCCCAGTGCGTTTGCAAATGATAGAGGACCAGCTGATTTCCAGCCGGATCGACAGCTATCTGGATTTTCGCCTAGCGCCAGAAGCCAGCGTTGAGGATATTTGCCGTGTTCATTTGATGGAGGCGATTGAGCTGGTACGCGACAATACGCCAGAGGAAGTCGGTGCATATTACCCGCTCGACAGCGATACCATGCTGAATAAATATACCTGGCTGGCGGCGTTGCGCGCTGCCGGTGCGGCGGTGGCGGCGACCGATGCGGTGATTGCGGGCGAGATCGACAATGCGTTTTGTCTGGTGCGACCGATCGGTCATCATGCCATGCCCAGTGCGCCTATGGGATTTTGTGTGTTCAATAATGTCGCGATTGCCGCGCTGCGCGCGCTGGAAGTGCATGGGATGAAGCGGGTGGCGATCGTCGATTTTGACGTGCACCACGGCAATGGCACTGAAGCGGCGTTTGTTGACGATCCGCGTGTGCTGATGGTCAGCTTTTACCAAAGTCCGCTCTACCCATACTCCGGCAACGAGCAAAAGCGCACGCACATGGTCAACGTGCCGGTTCCGGCTGGTACCAAAGGGGATGAGGTGCGCAAATTGGTGACGGAAAAATGGTTGCCAGCCTTGCACGCCCACAAGCCTGAAATGATTTTTATCTCAGCCGGGTTTGATGCACATCGCGACGACCCGCTGGGAGACATGGGGCTGGTCGAGGACGATTATGCGTGGATTACGCAGCAAATCATGGCAGTTGCGCGGGAATATTCCCAAGGTCGCATCGTTAGTTTTCTTGAAGGCGGTTACAATCTGTCTGCGCTGGCCCGGAGTGTGGTCGCACACGTGAAGGCGCTGGCTGAACTGGATGTCTGATGCAGACCGCCCCAAAAATGACTACTGCCCTGTATTCACACCCTGACTGCAAACTGCATGAAATGGGACTGCAGCATCCGGAGAGCCCGGCGCGCATAGAGGCGATCGAGGCGCAGCTGCAAGAGCAAGGGATAGCACAACATTTGGATTTTCGACTGGCACCAGAGGCGTCGATAGATGATATCCGGCGCGTGCATTTGCTGGATACGATCGAGATGGTGCGGGATAATACGCCAGATAAACTTGGCGACTATTTTGGCATCCATGACATCAGCATTAACCAATATACATGGCAGGCGGCGTTGCGCGCTGCCGGCGCGGCAGGGGCAGCGACCGATGCGGTGATCGCGAGCGAGATCAATAATGCGTTTTGCTTGGTGCGCCCGATCGGCCATCATGCGACGCCCAGCACGCCGATGGGGTTTTGTGTGTTCAACAATGTCGCGATTGCCGCGATGCGCGCACTGAAGGTGCATGGCTTGGAGCGTGTGGCGATCATCGATATCGACGTGCACCATGGCAATGGCACCGACGAGATTTTTGCGCATGAGCCGCGCGTGATGATGGCCAGTTTTTATCAAACGTATTTATACCCATTCAGCGGCAACGAGCGTCAGCGGGCCCACATGGTGAATGTGCCGGTGCCAGCCAGAACCAAAGGCGATGGCATCCGCAAGCTGGTAACGGAGCAATGGCTGCCGGCGCTGCATGCACACAAGCCGGAGATGATCTTTATCTCGGCTGGGTTCGATGCACATCGCGACGACCCCTTGGGCGAGATGGAACTGGTCGAGGACGATTATGCGTGGATTACGCAGCAGGTAATGAATGTGGCGAACGAACATGCGCAGGGGCGCATCGTTAGCTTTCTCGAAGGTGGGTATAACCTGCAGGCGTTGGCTAAAAGTGCGGCCGCGCATATCAAAACTTTGGCACAACTGGACTAAGGCATGACAATACAATGGTTTCCCGGTCACATGAACGTCGCCCGCAAGAAGGCGGCGGAAACCATGGAGATTACCGACCTCGTGGTCGAAGTGCTGGATGCGCGCATCCCGCAGGCCAGCTGCAACCCGATGGTCGAGGAGTTGCGCCTGCACCGGCAGCGCCCTTGCCTGAAAATCCTGAACAAGAGCGATTTGGCTGACCCGGAAGCAACCAAAGAGTGGCTGGCGTTTTATAACCGCCAAAAAGGCGTGAAGGCCGTTGCGCTCAGTTGCCGCAATCCGGCCGATGTCGCGAAAATTCCTGCGCTGTGCAAAGAGATGGCTCCGCACCGTGGCGTGCCTACCAAGGCTTTGCGCATGATGATCATGGGTATCCCGAACGTCGGCAAATCGACTTTGATGAATGCCTTGCTCAAAAAGCGCGTCGCAAAGGTCGGCGACGAACCGGCTGTGACCAAAAGCCAGCAGCGCTTGTATCTGAACAAGAACATGATTTTAACTGACACGCCCGGCATGCTGTGGCCAAAAATCATGCACCCAAGCGATGGTTTGATGTTGGCCATCAGCCATGCGGTCGGCGTGAATGCGTTGATCGAAGAAGAAATTGCGACCTTTCTGGCAGAGCTGTTGCTGGCGCGTTATCCGAACTTGCTCGCTGCGCGTTATGGTTTGAAGGTTGAGGGTATGGATGCAGTTGACGTGGTTGAGGGTGTCGCGCAGAAACGTGGATATCGCATCAAGGGCGGCGAACTGGATCTAGAAAAAGCGGCGCATGCCCTGTTGCAGGATTTCCGCACCGGTGCGATCGGGCGCATCAGCCTGGAGACACCGACCAGTCGTGCTGAATTGCTGGCGAGACCGCTGGAGGAAATTAAGTCCGATGCGCTAGAGGAATAACACTCATCAATTTGGAATAAATTTACCTCGTATATTTCTCCTTTTCGATACGATTTTGCATGAAGCCGATTGCTCCAGGTACTGTGATTTTTCATCGCTATCGCGGTTACGGTGTGCTGACGTCCGTCAACTTGCTGACGGGCTGGGTGTCGGCGCGCTTTGGTAATGAGGCGCGTGTACTGGATTTGAATTTGTCTATGGATGAAGTCCAGCACGCAGATGGCGAGCCCATCCTGTTCCGGCACGCAGCACCCGACCGGACGCCGCATGCGCGTCTGATGGCGGTGGTGTGCGCACTTCACGCAGCAGGGTATGAACGGCTCTACCTGCATTCCTGGCCCAAGCCATCGGGCTTGCATTGGCGCTGGCATTTGTTTGCCGGGACGCGCAGCTGGATGGAGCGCCCATGGCGGGAAGGCTGGTATGGATCGGGCGCAGAGTATATTTTTAACCCGGTCATGGGTTGGGGCGACCGTCCGGGCGCGGGTACGGATGAACTGGTGCGTGCATTGGCGAAATACGATCCGGAAGGTTTGGCGCAGGCTTTGGGCCGCGATGAAGATCACACTGCCTGGTTCAAAACCGTGTGCGATGCCTTGCTGCCCGGCTATATGTATAGTCTGGACATGAGCGAACGCGATCCATTCGCGCCTGGCGCTTTGCCGGTCTATCCGGTGCGCCGCGGGATTCCCGACTATGAAGGGCCAGAGTTGGCTTGGCCACCGGGATGGGCCAGGCTGTGGCGGCAGCCTAACGCGCTACGGCGGCAGGTATTTATCTAAACGGGAATGACATGAAACTACGCATCATTGCTACCGGTGGCACGCTGGACAAGCATTATGACGAAATTGCTGGCCAGCTCGGTTTTGCTGATAGTCATTTGCCACAGATGCTGGATCAGGCGCGCATCACCGCACCGTATGTGCTGGAAACATTGCCATTGCTGGATTCGCTCGACATGCAGGACACCGACCGCCAGCGCGTACTGGTGTCATGTCAGCGGGCAGTTGAATCGGCCATCATCATAACGCATGGTACCGATACGATGCGCGAAACGGCAGCTGTGCTGGGTGCGGCAGGGCTGAGCAAAACCATCGTATTAACTGGTGCGATGATCCCGCATGAAGTTGCCGGTTCAGATGCGATGTTTAACTTCGGTTTTGCGTGTGCTGCGGCGCAATCCCTGCCAGATGGCGTGTATGTCGCCATGAACGGGCAGGTGTTTGCGTGGGATGGGGTACAGAAGAACCGCGCGGCCGGACAGTTCGAAGCCGTTTAAGCTGGGCTGTTTGCATCAAAATTTGTCCGAAGCGGTTCCTACCCGCTTGCCCGGGTTCATATGCTCCAGCGCGATCAGCGCTGCGGATTGATCTGCATTTGGCAGTATGTCGAGAATGCTGCGATAAAGATCGGTTACCAGTGACGAGACAGGTAGCTTTACGCCAGCTACTTGTGCTGCGATCAAGATATTTTCCATATCCTTGGCCTGACTCTTGATCTGTCCGCCCGGTACGAAATTGCGATCCAGCATGCGCTGACCATGCACTTCAAGCAGTCGGCTTTCGGCAAAACCACCACGAATGGCAGCGCGTACCGCTGTCGGGTCGGCTCCACCGGCTTGTGCCAGAAGCAAGGCTTCTGCAATGATGGAAAGTGTGCCGCCTACGATTAACTGGTTGCACAGTTTTGCGAGCTGTCCGCAGCCTACCGGGCCAACCCGAGTTGGCCGTCCCATTGCTGCCAATACGGATTTGACGTGCTCGAAATCAGCCTCGCTGCCCCCTGCCATGATGGCCAGCGTCGCCGCTTCTGCACCGAGTACGCCGCCGGATACCGGCGCATCTATGAAAGCAGTGCCTTGTTTTGCCAGCAATGTATGCAGGTCTTGCGCTTCGGACTGTCTGGTTGAACTCATGTCAACCACGATCGAGCCACGTGGGATGTCTGGCAGTGCGGCGGTGATGACGTCAATGACGACTGGGCCAGCTTCGAGCATGGTGATAATGATGTTTGCGTCTCTGACAGCATCAGCGAGCGAGCCTACAATTTGCGCGCCATCAGTTGCCAGCGGTTCGGCCTTCGCGCGGGTGCGGTTCCAGGCATTGAGCGGGTAGCCGGCCTTAAGCAGGTTTTTTGCCATTGGCAAGCCCATTAGGCCTATGCCGAGAAAAGCAATGCGTGGAAGTGATGCGGAATTCAAATTTACTCCTGGATTGACTTAAATTTTGGCTAGAAAGCGTAGCTAGCTCGAACACCGACAAGGTTGATGCCGGGATTAGGCTTTTTGATGCCGGCATTCGAGAAATGCTGGATTCTTAATCCTAGGTCCAGCTTGTTATTGAAAACATATCCTATGCCTACATGGTCCCCGAACTGAAAGCGGGTTGAGAAAACTTTGTTTTCATTGTTATACAGGCTCGACAACAAGTAAGCGCCAACGCCCCCTTCGAGGTATGCGCCTTTTTTGTTATCTTGCTGCCAGCGAAAAACGGGTGTGATGCCGACACTGCTCAGATGCTGGGTCTGGCCGGGGGTATTCTGGTAACTTGTGCCGCGCCATTCAGCCAAGGACAAGTCCCAGTAGCCGCTAATGTGGGAGCCATTGGATTGAAACCAGCGGCTGCTCCAGTCCCACTGTGCCGCAACTTGCACCATTTGCACTTTATCCCCAGCTGCTAGCCCAAGCGAGATGGAATCAACCGCATGAGCCGCTCCGTGGCCAGCAAGCAAGGCGGTGCCGATGAGCAGGCTTTTCCATAAGTTAGATTGCATAGTCAATTTTCCTTCACGCGATGTTGGACGACGGATTCAAACATGAAACAGCATTTTGCATTGAATGACAAGATCAACTGTGCTTGCGATTGACGGGCATCAATCTGCGCCCAGCTCTTCACCCAGTTCCTTGCTGCGGGCGGCAGCTGCTTTAATCGCCTTGACGATAGCGGGCCCAATGCCACTTTCGTCCATGCTGGTCAGCGCAGCGAAGGTCGTCCCGCCTTTCGAAGTCACGCGTTCGCGCAACACTGATACCGGCTCAGGCAGTTGTGATGCCAGCTGCGAGGCGCCAACAAAGGTGGCGACAGAAAGTTGCCGCGCCTGCTCGGCGCTTAAGCCCAGCTCTATTGCCGCTTGCTGCATCGCTTCAATAAAATAAAAAACATAGGCTGGGCCGCTGCCAGAGACGGCTGTGACAGCATCGATTTGGCTTTCGTCGGATAACCAGACTGTTGCGCCAACGGCTTGCATGATCGCTTCGGCAATCTCACGTTGTGAACTGGAAACGCCACCCATGGCGACCATGCCGGTGATGCCCTGGCTGATCAGTGCGGGTGTGTTGGGCATAGTGCGCACGATGGCGGCATGTCCTTGCAGCCAGCGCGACAGGTCTTTCATGCAGATGCCGGCGGCGATAGACAGCACCAGTTGTGTTGAGATGTGCGGGGCTAGTTCAGTGAGCACTTCGCGCATCTGTTGCGGTTTGACCGCGAGGACAATCACAGTGCTGTTGGCGACGGCGGAATCAATCTGGTTCGCTATCGTCACCTTATACCGCTGTTGCAGATAAAGCAGGGCTTCGTCGTTGATGTCGACAACATGGATGTTGCTGGCGGAGGTCAGTTTGCCTGCCAAGCCGCCAATCAATGCTGCGGCCATGTTTCCGCCACCGATAAAACTTATTTTTACGTTATTTTGCATGATGTGTTCTCTGGCCAAAAATAGCAGTTCCTACTCTTACGATGGTGGCACCCTCGGCAATGGCTGCTTCCATATCGGCAGTCATCCCCATGGACAGGGTATCTATTTCCAGACCCTCTGCACGCAATTGATCAAATAATTGGCGCAGTTGTCGGAATGCATGGTGTTGTTTTTTTGGGTCGCTTTCCGCCTCTGGTATGGCCATCAGCCCGCGCAGTCGAATGTGCGGCATGCTCGCGACTGTGTGTGCAAGAGCTGAGACCTGTTCCAGCGGGACGCCGCTTTTGCTATCTTCATGGCTGATATTAACCTGCAAGCAAACATTCAAGGGCGGAAGTTGTGCTGGTCGCTGCTCAGACAGGCGGCGGGCAATTTTTTCGCGGTCTATCGAATGCACCCAGTCAAAGTGTTCCGCAATGGAGCGGGTCTTGTTGCTTTGGATGGGACCAATAAAATGCCATTCCAAAGCCAAATCCGGTTGGGCAGCTCGAATGGCTTTAATTTTTGCCACGGCTTCTTGCTCATAATTTTCGCCAAATGCGCGTTGCCCTGCGGCGGCGGCTTCCAGCACTGCCTGTGCGCTGCAGGCTTTTGACACGGCAAGCAGACTGACTGAACTCGACTGGCGCGTGGCGGCACACGCTGCTGTGGCAATATTGTCATGAACGGCTTGCAAGTTTTGGGATATTACGGACATAATCATTTAATGCACTTTGTATTGCTGGAGCAATCCATTTTTTTGAAAGCTATCAAGGATTATAAATGGACATTTCAGAACTGCTTGCTTTTTCAGTCAAGAATAATGCCTCTGACTTGCATTTGTCATCGGGTATGCCGCCGATGATACGCGTACACGGGGATGTGCGGCGGATCAACTTGCCGGTAATGAGCCATCAAGATGTGCATAGCATGATTTATGACATCATGAACGATGGCCAGCGCAAAACCTATGAAGAGCGGCTGGAATGCGATTTTTCGTTTGAAATCCCCAGTTTGGCGCGATTTCGGGTCAACGCTTTTAATCAGGATCGTGGTGCAGCGGCTGTGTTTCGGACCATCCCGTCCAAGGTGCTGACTCTGGAAGAGCTCGGATGCCCAAAAATTTTTGCCGACTTATCGCTCAGGCCGCGCGGTTTGGTGCTGGTGACGGGGCCGACAGGTTCAGGCAAGTCCACCACGCTGGCGGCGATGGTCAATCATGTGAATGAAAATATAAACTCCCATATTCTCACGATTGAGGATCCGATAGAATTTTTGCATGAGTCAAAGCGATGCCTGATCAATCAGCGCGAAGTCGGGCCGCATACCTTATCATTCGACAATGCCTTGCGCTCCGCTTTGCGCGAAGATCCTGATGTGATTCTGGTGGGCGAAATGCGCGATCTGGAAACCATACGCTTGGCATTGACAGCAGCAGAAACCGGTCACCTTGTGTTTGGCACAGTTCATACCTCCTCAGCTGCAAAAACTATTGATCGTGTGGTCGATGTGTTTCCTGGTGATGAGAAGGAAATGGTTAGATCCATGCTTTCGGAGTCGCTGATAGCAGTGATTTCGCAGTCCTTGCTCAAACGCAAGGATGGATCGGGCCGGATTGCCGCGCATGAGATCATGATGGCGACGCCCGCGATTCGTAACCTGATTCGAGAAAACAAGATTGCGCAGATGTATTCAACGATACAGACAGGGAATAACGTCGGCATGCAGACGCTGGACCAGAACTTGACGGAAATGGTTCGCCGTAACGCTATTTCAGCGGCGAGCGCCCGTGCGGTTGCCAAAACGCCGGAAAATTTCCCGGGTTAGTCATTTATCAGGAACTTCACATATGGAACGGGACCAGGCAACAAAGTTCATGTTTGACCTGCTTGGCTTGATGGTCAGCAAGAATGGGTCGGATCTTTTTATTTCGGCTGACTTTCCGCCTGCCATCAAGATAGACGGGAAAATAACGCCTATTTCGAATCAGGCGCTAACGCCATCGCATACGATTGAATTGGCGCGTGCAATCATGAGCGACAAGCAAGCGGCATCCTTCGAGCAGACCAAGGAATGCAATTTCGCCATCAATCCTGGCAGCCTGGGGCGCTTTCGCGTATCGGCCTTCATGCAAATGGGTCGCGTTGGCATGGTGGTGCGTACCATTACAACTGAGATTCCTAAAATTGACGATCTCGCTTTGCCAGATACCCTGAAAGATATTGCGATGGAGAAGCGTGGTTTGGTACTGATGGTCGGCGCCACGGGTTCCGGTAAGTCCACCACGATGGCAGCGATGCTTGGGCATAGGAACGAAAATAGCTACGGCCACATTATTACGGTTGAAGATCCGGTTGAATTTGTCCATACCAACAAAAATTGTCTGGTGACGCATCGCGAGGTGGGGGTCGATACCGAGAATTGGGGCGTTGCGCTTAAGAACGCATTGCGTCAGGCGCCTGATGTCATCCAGATCGGCGAGATACGCGACCGCGAGACGATGGATTATGCAATCATGTTTGCGGAAACGGGCCACTTGTGCCTCGCAACCTTGCACGCCAACAGTTCAAATCAGGCAATTGACCGCATCATCAACTTCTTCCCGGAGGAGCGGCGGCAGCAGTTGCTGATGGACCTTTCATTCAATCTGAAAGGGATGATCGCCCAGCGCCTCATTCCATTGCGGAATACCAAGGGGCGATGCGCCGCAGTCGAAATCATGTTGAACTCACCTTATGTTTCAGACCTGATTTTCCGGAATCAGGTGCATGAAATTAAGGAAGTGATGAAAAAATCACGCGAACTGGGCATGCAAACCTTCGATCAGTCGATCTTTGACTTGTATGAAGCTGACAAGATTACCTATGAGGACGCATTGCGTAATGCCGATTCCGTCAATGACTTGCGACTTGCGATCAAACTAAAGGGTAAGGATGCTAAAAATCGGGATTTGGCTGCCAGCACCGGACATATGGGAATACTCTAATATCAGTCTCGCTTGTGTCTACTTATATAGTGAATGAGCTCAAATTTTGAGGGGCAGACCTTTGTCTGCCTGGTGTCTACACCATACTGCGTTGTGTATCCCAGCACTAGTATTTGTATTGGAGGCAGGAATGAAGTTACTGATGTGGCTGGCCTTGTTGGGTTTGGTGGTCGCTGCCTTGTATGTCAAAAAATCGACCGCCAGCAAGGCGGCAGTGCCTCATGGCAATAGGCGTTCCGACAGTGACGGCGCAGAAAACATGCTGCGCTGTGTATATTGCGGCGTGTATCTTCCCTCATCGGAAGCAGTGCATGATTCTGGCAGCGCGTATTGCTGCGAAGAGCATTGCGGCAAGCTCTCTCAACCCTAACTCATCTGCTAGTGTCTACCCTCTCTGCTGAACCTCGCGATGCTTTCTGGCGCTCTTTGCATGCGCTGAACGTGACGCGCATTATCATTGCTGGCTTGTTGCTGGTACTGCTGAGCTTTAGCATAAACACTGCTTATTTGCCAAAAAACGAATACGTATTTCATGCAATTTGTCTCGTTTATCTGGCGTTAGCGGTTTTGTTTTCTGCCATAACTGTGGTGGTTCGCAGTCGCTTTATGTTGCAACTGCTGTCGCAGGTGGTGGTGGATATTGTCATTATTTCCATGCTCTATCTGGTGGCAGGTGGCATGAAGAGTGGATTGGCAATTCTTTATCTGTTTCCGCTGACAGGGGCAGCAATTTTGGTACAGATGGTGCTGGCGCTATTTTTTGCCTCGGCCGCTACCCTATTCTTGCTGGCAGAAAGCTGGTATCGCATTTTTAAAATGGATGCCGAAACCCAGATTATGCAAGCAGGACTGTATGGAGCGTCTTTTTTTGCCGCAGTTTTTCTGGTCAATCGTCTCGCTGCCAAATTGATCAGCCAGGAAAACCTGGCCATGAAGAGGGGGCTGGATCTGGAAATGCAGCAAGCGATTAACCGACTTGTGATTGCCGACATGGATGACGGCGTTCTGGTGGTCGGTAGCGATAGCACTATATTTTCGTGCAATCCTTCCGCCGAAAAGAAACTTCATCTGCACCTGCAGCCGGGTCTGCATACGCTTAAGCTGATTAATGTTCCCTATTTGAAGCCACTGGCGGATGCTTTGTTTTTATGGGATGCTCGCAGACTTGCGCAGTCGGAGAATGATGTCTCATCAACGGCCTTTCTGATGATCAAGCCAGCGGAAAGGCTGGCGCTACCCAATGCCCATAACCCGGAAGAAATGGCTAGCCTAGCGGTTCATTTTAAGGTTCGTTTTGCGATGGCAATGAAAGAGGCTTTGCCTGAAGACAGAATTGTAATTTTTTTGCAGGACGTCGCTAGCATCGAAAATCAAGCGCAGGAATTGAAACTGGCATCCATGGGGCGTCTGACTGCGAGTATTGCACATGAAGTGCGCAATCCTCTGGCGGCGATTGCGCACGCTTCTGCGTTGCTCGGTGAAGATGTCATCAACCCTGCGCAGAAAAGGTTGTTGAGCATTGTGGCCGACAACGTCGCACGAATGGACCAGATGGTCGAGGATATCCTTAATTTATCGCGCAAGGGGCAATCGCAGAATGTCATTTTTTTGCCTGAGATAATCGATGATATCAAGTCCTCATTTGAGGAAACACACTCGATGCCGAAAGGTGTTATTCAAGTATCGGGCGAAACTGATGGGTTTGTGCGGTTTGATCCACTTCATTTGCGCGAAGTGCTGTTGAACCTGCTGACCAATGCGATTCGTTATGCCAGTGGCCGAATCGGAAGTATTCGAATCAAGCTTATGATAGTTACGCTGGGGCAGCTTGAGTTGCATGTTCAGGATGATGGTCCTAGCATTTCTGCTGAAGTGCGTGCGCATTTGTTTGAGCCGTTTTATACCACTTCCAGTAAAGGCACAGGATTGGGGCTATATCTTGCGCGTGAACTATGTTTGAACAATGGGGCCATGCTCGACTACGAATTCCACACGGACGATTATGAGGGCGTGCCTGGATTGATAGGCGGACGGTTTGTAATTACGTTTGTGGTGCAAGATATGGCCATGAGCATAGAGAGAACAGCACAATGAGCAATTCCCCTCGCATACTGGTAGTCGACGATGAGGCGGATCTGCGCGAACTCTTCGAAATTACTCTCATCAAGATGGGGCTCGATGTGGACACAGTGGACTGTGTCGCTGCGGCGCGTGAGCGATTGGCACAGACCGAATATTCGCTCGTGATTACCGATATGCGTTTGCCTGATGGTTTAGGCATGGAATTGGTTGAAGAGGTAAGCGGCATATATAAGAACACGCCCATTGCTGTTATTACCGCCTTTGGCAGTACGGACAATGCGGTAGCTGCACTAAAGGCGGGGGCATTCGATTATATTTCCAAACCGGTTTCCCTGAACCAGTTGCGCACCATGATTAAATCTGCCTTAAGCTTGAGTGCGGTGACAACCGGAGAGGATAAGGTTGTCAAGGCCAAGGCTACCGGTGTGGCGGTATTTTCGCGTTTGACGGGAGATTCGCCAGCGATACAGGAGCTGCGTGCACAGATTGCGCGCCTGGCGAGGAGTATGGCGCCGATTGCAATTGCCGGAGAATCTGGTAGCGGGAAAGAACTTGCAGCCCGAGAAATTCATGCCCAGAGCCCACGGGCTGACAAACCGTTTGTGGCAGTGAATTGTGGCGCAATTCCTGAAAATTTGATGGAGGCAGAATTTTTTGGTTATCGCAAAGGGGCATTTACTGGCGCGACTGAAGACCGGGATGGATTTTTTCAGGCCGCGCATGGTGGCACGCTGATGCTGGATGAGGTAGCAGACCTGCCTCTGGCAATGCAGGTCAAATTATTGCGGGCGATCCAGGAGAGGCGCGTTCGCAAGCTGGGATCGACCACAGAGGATGCGCTGGATGTGCGCATCATTAGCGCAACACATCAAAACCTTGTAGAGTGCGTGGCTAAAGGGACGTTTAGGCAGGATCTCTACTATCGTTTGAATGTGATTGGATTGGTTTTGCCACCGCTGCGTGATAGACGGGCAGATATCGGCTTGCTGGCAAATACAATTCTGACTCGGCTGGCTGGAGAATCTGGGCAGCCAGTCACGCTGACGCCAGAAGCATTACAAACATTGCAGGCTTATTCATTTCCTGGCAATGTACGTGAGCTTGAAAATATACTGGAGCGAGCGCAAGCCTTTGCTAATAATGGCGTCATTGAAGTGGCGGATCTGGCTTTGCATCCTTCCGAGGCGAGCGCCATAGATACGTCGCAGTCATTTCGCTTGAATGAGACTTCACAGCAAATTGATGCTGCCGGTCAATGTGCGCTTGCCCCAGTGTTGGATATACCAATTCCGGACATGGCTAGCGGCTTGCCGGTTCCCTTGCCGCAGTACCTTGATGCGGTGGAGCGAGGGATCATCCGACAAGCCTTGGAGAAAACCAAGTATAACCGTACACAGGCAGCACAATTGCTTGGCATCAGTTTTCGCCAGTTGCGTTACCAGATGCAAAGACTGAATATTCAGGAACCAGATCATGACATCGGAACCCCCAAAGTTTGATATTGCAGCGGATGGGTGGTGCCAGCAGTCAAAGCGTATCCCATCCCCCAATTTTGATGCACGGCCCGAAGGAGCTGTGGCGGAGCTACTGATCATTCACAACATCAGTCTTCCGCCAGGGCAATTTGGCGGCACAAACATTGCAGATTTATTTACTAACAAGCTGGATTTTGATGCGCATGCGTATTTTGACCAGTTGCGCAGCTTGAAGGTCTCCGCCCATTTTCTGATTGATCGTGATGGCGCTCTTACGCAATTCGTTTCCACCAACAATCGGGCATGGCATGCTGGCATATCATCATTTGCCGGGCGCGATCGATGCAACGATTTTTCAATCGGTATTGAACTGGAGGGGACGGATATTGAGCTATTCACCGCACTTCAGTACCAGAGTTTGGCATTGCTGACATGCGCGCTACAACAGCGTTATCCCTTGGGTGCAGTCCTTGGGCATGAGCATATAGCGCCAGGGCGGAAAACGGATCCAGGCCCCTGCTTTGACTGGGATCTTTACCGGACATTGCTGCTCAGATTAACGCAGCATACAAAACTTGCACTGCATTTCCCTTAGACCGAGAATGCAGCAGTCACAGCTTCGATTGTCACATGTGGCGCTCGAATTTCAAGCAGCTTGCGTTTGCTGGTGAATCCGTGTGTGATACTTATGGAAGTTTTTGGAACATGTAGCACTTCCGCAATGTATCTGATCAAGGCTTCATTTGCTTTGCCATCAACCGGTGGTGCGTGAAGTTTTAGTTTCAGCACATCCTCCAGTATATCGACCACCTCCGTTTTTTTTGCATTTGGCGTGATTTGCACGGCTAGGCGAATGCCTGTGGGTGTGGTGGAACACCAGCGTTTATTCATAGCAGGGATGCCACCGCTGCTCCTGCCAATTGCAAGGAGATGCGCAGCAGGATCAATGCTGCCAGCACTGACAAGTCAATACCGCCAATAGGCGGAATGATATGGCGCAGCGGTCGCAAAAAGGGCTCGTTCAGTGCGCGAACAAAAGGCGCAAGCGGAGCATATGGATTGACCCAGCTGAAGATGGCTTCGAGCAAGAGCAGTCCCATGAAGCCATAAATGATCCAAGACAACAATTGATGAGCTGATAGCAATAATAACAGTTGCGTTGAAAAATTAGCCGCCATTGAGAGGCTTGCAGCGACAGATAGCACAGCAACCAAAATGGCGCCTAATAAGCTGGCCCAATCATAGCCACCAAAGCCGGGGAGTATCCGTCTTAAAGGCAGCACCAACCAGTTGCTCAACTTGAGCGTAAATCGTCCGATAGTATCTGGCGGGCGAACCCTGACCGCTTGCGTCCAAAAACGCAGCAGGAATGCGGCCGCGAAAAGAGTGGCTGCAGTATCAAGAATGAAACCAAGAGAATTAAATAGCACTACACACTTTCAAAATTAAACCCAAAATACGAGGCAAGTCACAAACATTGCTGATGCCGTACTGCCGGCAATAAGGCTTACACATTGGAAAAGAAAAAATCCGCTGGTAACTTTACGTTACACAGCGGATATTGTGCATGAGAACTGCCATGCAACCAAGTGGCTGAGTTTAAGGCCGTTTACTGGCTGTTGGAAAAGGCCAGGTTGCGTTAGGACTTAAAACGGTTTTTACGACCACGGGTTTGTTTTCTGTGACAACTTTTTGGGCTGCTGGTTTAGCTGCTGGTTTAGCTGCTGGTTTAGCTGCTGGTTTAGCTGCTGGTTTAGCTGCTGGTTTAGCTGCTGGTTTAGCTGCTGGTTTAGCTGCTGGTTTAGCTGCTG